>OGGG01002013.1_pt1 | contig 13729 bp, 10 predicted proteins | sample 1571201 | NCBI WGS metagenome assembly OGGG01 (sample SAMEA2581946, study PRJEB24529) | metagenome | biome: Human gut stool | place: China | collected 2011 | reverse complement strand
CATTGGCCGCCAGCCGGGGCGCGGTCTGCATATAGACACAGCCATAATTGTGCTCTACATGGGAGGACTCGTGCTTCATGGTGTGGACAGAGGGCATGAAGATATAGTCCACGCCCTGTTCCGCCAGCCATGCCATGTGGCCGTGGAGCAGCTTCACCGGGTAACAGGTCTCCGCCTGGGCAGTCTGCTGGGCCAGCCGGATGATCTCCTCATTTGTGGGCGGAGAGAGCAGGACATTGAATCCCAAGTTCCGGAAAAATGCATTTGCCATGGGGAAGAATTTGTGGATCACCAGCGCATAGGGGACGCCCACCATCTTTTTCCCTGGGACCCGGATGGGGTCATACCCCTCCAGCAGCAGCGCCCCCGCCCGCTGGTAGAAGGCGATGTTCTCCGCCACCCCTGGCCCGGCGGCGTGTTCCGCCCCGGCCGCTGTGTCAAATCCGTGGAAGCAGGACGGGCCGCGGACTGACTCCAGCGCCAGCAGGGCCGCTCCATAGGCGCCGCTGATGGGGAAACAGGGTGAAACTGTGAGCCGCTCCCCCAATTCCTGCTGAAAGGCGGCCACGATCCCGGGATTGTAGGCAACACCGCCCTGAAGCACCACGCGGCTTCCGACAGGCTTGGCCCCAACGACCTTGTGGAGGTAGTTGCGGACAATGGACCGGCACAGGCCAGCCGCCACCTCTGCCTGGGAGGCGCCCCGGGAGAGTGCGGACTGGATGGCTGTCTCGATAAACACCGTACACCGCTCTCCCAGCTCCACCGCGCTGGGCGCGCTGAGGGCCAGAGGGCCGAACTCCGCCAATGGGATACCCATGCGCGCGGCCTGCTCTTCTACAAAGGAGCCGGTTCCGGCGGCGCAGATCCTGTTCATCTGAAAGTCGGCCACCTGTCCGCCCCGTAGGGAGATATACTTGGAGTCCTGCCCTCCGATCTCAAAGACCGTATCCACATCCGGCGACCAGTGGACAGCCGCCCGAGCTTGGGCGGTAATCTCATCCCGCACGGCGTCTGCCCCGATGAGGCGGCCAATGCGCTCCCGGCCGGAGCCGGTGACGCCCACTGCCAGGAAGGACACCGGCCCAAAGCGTTCATGGATGACATCCAGGCCCCGGCGCACCGCCCCCTCCGGGTCCCCGGCTGTGCGGAGATACTGGTAGTCGATCAGCGTACCGTCCCGGCCGGTGAGCACCAGATCCGTGCTGGTGGACCCCACATCAATCCCCAGGACACACCCATCCGGCGGGATGGTACCGGTGGCCGCGGGGACAGACGGAGGTGTACCGGGAAGTACGCGCAGCGCCGGCTGACGGCACAGCCGATCCCCACCTTCCAGCGCCCCGCCGCATAAACTGGCCAGCAGTTCCCCCATAGAGCAGGTGGCGGTCTCCATGGCTGCCTCCGCGGCTCCCGCGGCGCCGGCGTAAGGGAATTTCTCCGGCAGGATCAGCTCTGCTTCCGTCAATCCGAAGACCTCCCGCACAGCCTGGATCACACCCTGATTATGCCCGATGCCGCCGCACAGGGCCACGGGCTTTTCCACGGGAAGCCCCCGGACGATCACCGCCTTGTAGTTGCGCACCATGGCGTAGCAAAGGCCCAGGAGGATGTCCGGTGTGGGCACCCCCTCCTGCTGCCGATGGATGATGTCCGTTTTGGCGAAGACCGCGCAGCGGCCGGAGAGCCTTGGGATGGAGCGGGCCTGCCCCACCAGGCGGGAGTAGTCCTCCAGTTTCAGTCCCAGCCGGGACATCTGATCCTCAAAGAAGGAGCCGGTACCTCCGGCGCAGTGTTCATTTACCGCAAACCGGGGCGGGGTGTTCTGATCCAAGCCGGTGAGGAAGCGGGCGCTCTGGCTGCCGATTTCAATGGCGGAGCGGGCTTCCGGGGCCAACAGCCGGACGCCGAGGTGGATGGCTGGGATCTCCCCCAGCACGGCCAGGGCATCGCACCCCTCTTTCAGCCGGTCGCCCGCGTTTCCGGTGATGACCACCGGGCAGCCGCAGGCCCCCGGGTCCGCGGCTAAAAGCGCCCCCAGCAGACGGCGGGCGCTCTGAACCACCGCTCCATAGTGGAAAGCCGTTTTTTCCCAAAGGAACTTTCCCTCCGGGGAAAGCAGGACGAGCTTCAATGTGGCGTTTCCACAATCTAATCCGATTCCGTTCATCGTCATCCTCCCATTCCGCGCTCGTTGACATTTGCCAGGCAAAGCGCTATAATGCGGTTAGCATTTACTAACCATAGCAGTTTACAGCACAGTTGTCGATTGCCACGGCAACATGGAGGTATCTCATGAACCCAATTACTACGGTGATGCGTCAGTGCCGCCTGTTTGACGGCATCCCGGAAGAGAAATATCAAAATGTACTGGCCTGCCTTCGGGGAGAAACCAAATTGTTTCGTAAGGATGCCATCCTCCTCCAGATCGGCGAGTGCCAGAAGCGGCCCGGCGTTGTGATGGATGGGACGCTGCGGATCTCCCTGTATAGTGAGGACGGCAATCTGGTCACCATCGAGCGGCTGGGGCGGGGGCAGGTATTTGGGGAGACTCTGGTGTGCTCCATGGCGGAGGACAGTCCCATCCAGATCGACGCGCTGACCGATGTGCAGGTGCTCTATCTGGATTTTGACCCGCTGCTTCTTCAGCAGGAATGCGCTTGCCCGCACAAAGCCCAGGTCACCGCCAACCTGCTCCGTGAAATGGGGCGGAGCGCCCTTTTTCTCAATCAGAAAATGCGGATCTTGGCCCAGAACCGGCTCCGCAACCGGATCAAGCTTTATCTCCAGATGCTCCCTGTCAAGCCCGGCGGCGAACTCCATCTGGACATGGGGCGGGGCGAACTGGCCGACTATCTGTGTGTAGACCGCAGCGCCCTCTCCCGGGAACTGGGGCGTATGCAGAAAGAGGGGATTCTCGCCTTTCAGGGCCAACAGGTGCGTATTCTGGATCAGAGTTTTCTCAGCGTATAAATTTTGCCTGTCCGTTGCCATGGCAACGGACAGGCTTTTTTGCGGGTGCTATCATATCGCTGCAACAGGTTAGCTGTTGCTAACCAAAATTCTTGAAAGGAGAGTCGCACATGAAACGCGCTCTTGCATCCCTGGTAGCATCTGCGATGCTGCTGTTTGCCCTGGCTGGCTGCTCCAACGGAAATAATCCGGCCGAAAATCCCGCCGCATCCCCCACATCCCCGCCGGCCAGTTCCACGCAGGCCGCCGAGCCGGTGACCATCTCAGTGGGTGTGCCTACCGCGCCCCCGGCGCTTCCCGTCCTGCACATGATGGAGGCCGGACTGCTGGGAGAGAATGTGACCATCGACCTGAATGTGTGGAACTCCCCCGAGGAGCTGCTGGCCATGGTTCAGGGCGGGGAGCACGACCTGTACGCCTTCCCGCTCACTGTGGTTTCCACACTCTACAACAAGGGCCTGGATGTGCGCCTGATGAATGTGAATACCTGGGGCGTCACGTATTTCATGACCACGGATCCTGCGTTTGAAACCTGGGCCGATCTGGCCGGCAAGACCGTCTATATCCCCCTCCAGTCCTCTCCTCCGGACGCTCTGACCCAGTATTTCCTGAATGAAGCCGGGCTGACGGTGGGCGAGGATGTGGAGATCGTCTACGCCAGCACCGCAGAGGTAGCCGCCCTGCTGGCCTCCGGCGAGGCGGAATACGCCACCCTGATCGAGCCGCAGGTCACATCTGCGATGAGCCAGAACAGCGAAGTACGCCGGGCGCTCAGCTTTGAAGAGGAGTGGCAGCGGGTCACCGGCACCGACACCATGATCCCCAACGCCGGCTTCGGCACCACCCAGGGCTTCATTGACGAAAACCCGGAGCTGACAGAGCAGTTCCAGGCCGCCTACGCCGAGAGTGTCCAGTGGGTGCTGGATCACCCCGCCGAGGCCGCCGCTCTGGCCGAGGAGCACCTGGGCATGAAGGCCGCCGTGGTGGGCGCAGGCCCTGCCGGCCTGACCATTGCCGTGCTGCTGGCGCGCTGGGGCTACGATATCACCATCTTCGATGCACGGGATAAGATCGGCGGCGTGATGCGGTACGGCATCCCCAACTACCGCCTGCCCGACAGCGTGCTGGACGATTTCCAGTACCGCCACCTCGAGCTCAAGGGCATCCATGTCCGGCCCAACACCACCATCGGCAAGACCATCACCATCGATGACCTGTTCCGCGACGGCTACAAGAGCGTGTTCATCGGTGCCGGTCTGTGGAAAGCCAACGCCATGCACATCAAGGGTGAGACCCTGGGCAACGTGGCCTTTGGCATCGACTATCTGGCCAACTCCAAGGCCTTCCGGCTGGGGGACGACATCGCCGTGATCGGCGTGGGCAACTCGGCCATGGACTGCGCCCGCACCGCCATCCGCAACGGTGCCCGCCATGTCACCTGCTATGCCCGCCGGGACGAGAGCTGCATCAGCGCCTCTGCGTACGAGGTCAGCTATGCCAGGCTCGAGGGCGTGGGCTTCCGTTTCTGCAAGGCCCCGGTGGAGATCCGGGAGAACGGCCTGATCTGCCGCGACACGGTCAAGAACGAAGAGGGCAAGTTCGTGCAGGTGGAGGGCAGTGAGACCTTCTACCCCCACACCGGTGTCATCGTCTCGGTGAGCCAGGGCTCGGAGAGCAATCTTGTCAAGACCACCACCGGCATCGAGACCAACCAGAAGGGCCTGCTGACCGTCAGCGAGGACGGCAGCACCACCCGCGAGGGCGTGTTCGCCGGCGGCGATGCCGTCATGGGTGCCCGTACCGTGGTCGAGGCCGTGGCCATTGCCAAGCAGGTGGCCGAATCCATGGACAAGTACATGAAGAGCCTGCCTGCAGATACGACCCCCGATCCCTACGCCGACATCCCCACCTTCCAGACCCCCACCTCAGATGTTCTGGGCAAACAGGAAGTCAAATAATGCTTTTCCCGCCCGGCTGGTCTGTCCCGCCGGGCGTTTTATTTCTCATCGATTTCCATTTGATTTCCAATTTGTAAATTTTGCATCCATTTATCCATCTTTACCGTTTCTTAGTTGACCCTTTTTTCCGCTTTTCGGTATACTATTCATATATCCGCATGTGTTTTGTACACTGCGGAAATATTTTCTCGAAAGGTCGGTGGACATTATTCTCAAGGCATCCATCCCCAAACTGCGGGAAAAATTATTGGAAGCGCTTCAGGCGGTGCTGCCCATCGTGGCCATCGTGTTGGTGCTCTGCTTCTCCATTGCTCCCGTCTCCCCCAGCATCCTGCTCTGCTTCCTGCTGGGCGCGGCTATGATCATTGTGGGCATCATGTTCTTTACGCTGGGCGCGGAGATGAGCATGAGCCCCATGGGCGAGCGGGTGGGCGCAATGCTCACCAAAAGCCGGAGCGTGCCGCTCATCATCGGTATCGGCTTTCTGCTGGGCTTCCTCATCACCATCTCGGAGCCCGACTTACAGGTATTGGCCAATCAGGTGCCCTCCATCCCCAACATGACCCTCATCCTCTCGGTGGCGGCAGGCGTGGGGCTGTTCCTCGTGGTCGCCTTCCTGCGTATGCTGGTGGGCATTGCCCTGCCCAAGCTGCTGGTGGTGTTCTACGGGCTCATCTTTGTGCTGGCCGCCTTTGTGCCAAAGGAATTTCTTTCCGTGGCCTTTGATTCCGGCGGCGTGACCACCGGCCCCATCACCGTTCCATTCATCATGGCGCTGGGTGTCGGCGTGGCCGCCATCCGTTCCGACCGCCATGCCGCGGACGACAGCTTTGGTCTGGTGGCGCTCTGTTCCATCGGCCCCATTTTGGCGGTGCTCATTCTGGGCATTGCGTTCCAGGCCAGCGACAGCACCTACGTTCCACCCATCCTGCCCAACGTCAGCGATTCCGTGGAGCTGTGGCAGCTCTTCCACGAGGGTCTGCCCACCTACATCAAGGAGATCGCCACCTCCCTGCTGCCCATCATCGCCATGTTCGGCGTGTTCCAGCTGGCGGCCCTCAGGCTCGACCGGCGGACGCTGGGCCGCATCGGCGTGGGCCTGGCCTATACTTATCTCGGTCTTGTGCTATTCCTCGCAGGCGCAAACATCGGCTTTATGCCTGCCGGTAATTATCTGGGTCAGGTGCTGGCAGGCCAGAGCTTCCGCTGGCTGCTGGTGCCCATCGGGATGCTCATCGGCTACTTCATCGTCAAGGCTGAGCCCGCCGTCTATGTACTGAACAAGCAGGTCGAGGAAGTGACCGACGGTGCCATCTCCGCCAGCACCATGGGCGCGGCCCTCTCGGCAGGCGTTTCCCTCTCGGTGGGTCTTGCCATGGTGCGGGTGCTCACCGGCATCTCCATCCTGTGGTTCCTCATCCCGGGCTACGCCTTTGCCATCGGCATCTCCTTCGTGGTGCCCAAGCTCTACACCGCCATCGCCTTTGACGCAGGCGGCGTTGCTTCCGGCCCCATGACAGCCACCTTCCTGCTGCCGCTGGCACAGGGTGCCTGTGTGGCTGTGGGCGGCAATATCGTCACCGATGCCTTCGGCGTGGTGGCCATGGTCGCCATGACCCCCCTCATCACGGTGCAGCTCATGGGTCTGATGGCCCAGCTCAAGCAGCGCCGGGCCCGGCAGGCACAGCCTGTGTCCGCCGCCGCGCTGGTCCTTGCCGACCTGCCGGATGATGCCATCATCGAGCTGTAAGGAGGTCCTGCTGTGAATACTTTATACTGGCTCGTCACCATCACCGACCGCCACTCCACCGATGCCTTTCTGGCCCTTTACGAGGAGCACGGCATCACGGTCAGCCTGCGCACGGTGGGTGCAGGCACGGCGGTGCGGGAGACCCTTTCCACCCTGGGGCTGGAGCAGACCGAAAAGGCCGTGCTCTTTGCCATGATCACCGCCGAGACCTGGCCCGGCCTGCAAAAAGACCTGCGCCGCAAAATGCGCATCGATGTGCCGGGCACCGGCATCGCGTTCATCATCCCGGTCAGCAGCATCGGCGGCAAGCGGGCGCTGCAATTCCTGACCGAACACCAGACCTTTGCACTGAAGGAGGAAAGCACCTTGAAGGATACCCGCTATGAGCTGCTGCTCGTCATTGCCAATCAGGGCCACACCGGCTCCATCATGGACGCGGCCCGCGCCGCCGGAGCTGGCGGCGGCACCGTCATCCACGCAAAGGGCACCGGCATGGAGGGTGCCGCCCACTTTATGGGGGTGGAACTGGTCAACGAGAAGGAGCTGGTGCTCATCGTGTCCCGCACCACCCTGAAAAACCAGATCATGCAGACCATCATGCAGGGGGCAGACCCCAAGGCGGGAGCCATCGTATTCTCCCTGCCCGTGACCGATACGGCGGGTCTGCGGCTGCTGGACGAGGAGTAACGGCCTCGCCCTCTCAGGCGCTTCGCGCCAGCTCCCCCAAAGGGGGGAGCCCTTGGCAGCCACATCAATCCCGCTGTTCTGATGGGAAGCAACCGCATCGGGTGGATTTTCTTGAAGTTTTCCTGTATTATAAGGATAGTATGGGAGGTACTGCTATGAAATCTACTCGTCGCTGGCAGCAGCTTTTGCTGAACAGTCTGGCTATCATCCTGGGCAACGCACTGTATTCGCTGGCGGTGGCCCTGTTTCTGGAACCCGCCGGGCTCATCACGGGCGGTGCCACCGGCATCGCGCTGGCCTTCGGGCGGCTGACGGGGCTTTCCGTCTCCGGTTTCCTCTTCCTCTTCAACATGTCCATGCTGGTGTGGGGCTGGGCGGTGCTGGGCAAGAAGTTCGCACTGAACACCCTTGCCAGCAGCGTGCTGAGCCCCGCCTTTCTGGGGCTGTTTGAGCGGCTGCTGGACGGCCGGGTGCTGACTGAGGATATCTTCCTCTGTACCATCTTCTCGGGTCTGGGCATCGGCGTTGCGCTGGGCATGGTCATCCGGGCGGGCGCTTCCACCGGCGGCATGGATATCCCTCCGCTGGTGCTGCAGAAATGGTTCCGCTGGCCGGTGTCCATCACCATGATGCTCTTTGATATCGCCATCCTGCTGGTGCAGGCGGCGTTCAGCCAGCCGGAGCAGGTGCTCTACGGCATCGTGCTGGTCATCACCCACACCATCGTCATGGACAAGATGCTGATGCTGGGCGACAGCCGCACCGAGGTCAAGATCATCAGCACCCGGTCGGATGAGATCCGCACCGCCATTCTGGCTGAGATCGACCGCGGCGTGACCGTGCTCCACGGCGAGGGCGGCTACACCGGCGAGCCCAGCGAAGTGCTGCTCAGCGTCATCTCCAACCGGGAGCTGCCCCGGCTGGAAAAGCTGGTCCATTCCATCGACCCCGCCTGTTTCCTCATCGTCAGCCGCGTGACCGAAGTCAGCGGCCGGGGCTTCTCGATGGAAAAAGAATACCAGTAAATCTCCTTGACAGTGTTTCTGCTATCTGCTATATTGATATCAGAATAACAAAGTCGATTTTGGGCTTTCGCACAGGGACCCCCCTGCTTTTCGGGGTTATCTGTACGAAGGCCCGTTTTACTACAGGAAAAAGGAGCCAACTATGAAAATCACTCAGATCCCCATGGGGGCCCACAATGCCCAGCTGACCTGCTACCTGCAGGATCCCTGCACCGAAATGCCTGCTCTGGACCGCTGTCCTGCGATCCTGATCTTTCCGGGCGGAGCCTATGCCTTCTGCTCAGACCGGGAAGCCGATCCTGTAGCGCTGGCCTTCCTGAACGCAGGCTACAACGCCTTTGTGCTGCGGTACAGCGTCTCCCAGAACTGTCCGGTGGAGGAGGTCTATACCAATGCCTTTGCCGAGGCGCAGGAGGCCATGGACTACCTGCATCAGAACGCAGGTGACCTGCACATCGACCCGGAGCAGATCGCCGTGGTAGGCTTCTCTGCCGGCGGGCATCTTGCCGCCTCGGTGGGCACCATGGGCCGGGTCCGTCCCGCGGCCATGCTGCTGGGCTACGCTGTGTTCAGCGTCCCGGGCAAGGCGTTGGGCATGGAGCTGCCGGACCTGCTGCAGCAGGTGGATGACCAGACTCCCCCTGCCTTCCTTTTTGCCACTCAGGGCGACCATCTGGTGCCCGCCACACAGTCCCTGCAGTTTGCCACCCTGTTGGCAGAGCGGAAGATCCCCTATGAGATGCATATCTTTGCTTACGGCGACCACGGCTTCTCCACCGGCAGCCGCCACATCGCCAATCCCCAAAACCCGGAAAACCCGGAATCCGCAGTGTGGCAGGGCATGGCACTCGGCTTCCTGAACCACATTTTCAACCACGACGTGCTGGTGCCCGCCCCGGAGGAAGTCAAGGAATTCTGTCTTGATATGAAGATCGGCACCCTGCTGGACACTCCTCAGTCCGCTGCCCTGATTCAGCAGCTGCTGCCGGAGCTGGCCCAATATGTGCAGCAGGAGCCCGGCTCCCGGGGCATTTCGGTGAACGACCTGCAATTCTACAGCAACAAAATGTTCGATGAAGAAAAGCTGGCCGCACTGAACGAAGCGCTGGTAAAACTGAATTGAGGGAACACAACATGGAACGCTCTGAACTTCTTGCGCGGCTGGGATTTGCACCGCCGGAGGCCTGCCGGGTGCGGGTCATCATTGACACCGATGCAAAAAACGAAGGCGATGATGACTTTGCCATCCTGCACCATCTGCTCACTCCACAATTTGATGTGCGTGGTATCTGTGCCACCCATTTCGAGGTTAAAACCACCCAAAGGGGTCTGCCGCCCCACAGCATGGAGCGCAGTTACCAGGAGGTATGCCGCCTGCTGAACGCCGCACACATCGACGATGTTCCTGTTCTTCATGGTTGTACTGCCCCTCTCGCCTCCCCGGAGGATGCTCCCGACTGTGAAGCTGTCGAGTTTCTGATCCAGGAGGCTCTGCGGGATGACCCGGCTCCCCTGTACATTGCGGCCCAGGGCGCTATGACAAACATTGCCGCCGCCCTGAACCGTGCCCCGGAGATCGCATCCCGCATGACGGTGCTCTGGAACGGCGGCGGCCCCTATCCCGCCGGACGACCGGAATTCAATGTTCAGCAAGACCCCATCGCCTGCCGTGTCCTGTTGGACAGCGCTGTCACGGTCTGGCAGATCCCACAGGATGTCTACGCCAGATTCGAGGTATCCCTTTCCGAATTGGCGCTTCGGGTACGGCCCTGCGGCGAAGTGGGAGCCTATCTATTTCGGCAGCTGATGGACGAGTACCCCTCCGAATACGATCCCCGCTTTCCTCTGCGCACCGGGGGCAATTGGACTTTGGGCGACAACACTACCGCCGCCGTCCTGCTGGAGAATGGATTCCGGGGGCACTGGACACTCCGCCCGGCCCCTGTGCTCCTGCCCAGCCTGACCTATGCTGAAGCTTCTGACCGCAAAACCATCCGTGTCTATCACGATCTGGATGTTCGTTTTGCACTGGAAGATTTTTATTCCAAGCTGGCGCTGTGCTACCCCAGATAAGGATCATACAAAACAGCAGCCCCCTCGGGTCATAATAGCCTGAGGGGGCTGTTGTTCTGTAATTCAGCTGTTACAGCAGCGGTGCAATGACCTTGAGCAGCATTCCGGTGGCACGGAGCAGATAATGCTTCTGCCAGATGCTGGCCGAGGTATTTTCCACCGCACGGCACTGCTCCAAGGTGTGCTGGAAATCCTGCTCGATGTCCCGGATGCAGGGGGCATCCACCATCCAGACGGCATCCTCAAAGTGATGGTACAGGCTGCGGTAGTCCAGATTGATGGTGCCCACCACTGCTTCCCTGCCGTCCACCACGAACACCTTGGCATGGACAAAGCCGGGGCTCCATTCGCTGATCTTCACGCCCGAATCCAGCAGGGCCGAATAGTGGCTCTTTGCCAGTGCGTAGGGGAACTGCTTGTCCGGCTTTCCGGGCAGGATCAGGTGGACATCCACGCCCCGTTCAGCGGCAAATTTCAGGGCGGTCTCCAGTTCGCCGTCCAGGATAAGGTAGGGGGTCATAATGTGGATGTAATCCCTGGCCCGGTTGAGCAGGTCGATATAGACCATCTCGCCCACCCGCTCGCCGTCCAGCGGACAGTCCCCGTAGGGAGCCGCCACGCCCTTTGCATTTTCCGGCACCGGAATGAGCCGGGTCAGGAACTGCTCATATTCCGGCTCCTTCAGGATGCCCCACATCTGCAGAAACTGAGCCGTTAGCGAACGGACTGCCTCGCCCTCCAGCATCACGGCGGCATCCTTCCAGCGGCCATGCTTCTGGATGTGGTTGATGTACTCATCGGCAAGATTTACGCCGCCAGTAAAACCGACCCGCCCGTCAATCACAAGAATTTTCCGGTGGTCGCGGTAATTATAGTGGGTGGAGACGAACGGCTGCACCGGGCTGAACACCTTGCACTGGATGTTCAGCTTCTCCAGCAGCCGGGGGTAATTGCGGGGCAGGGTGGAGAACTCACAGGTGCCGTCGTACATCACCCGGACATCCACACCCTGCAGCGCCTTGCGGGCCAGCACCTCTAGGATCTTGCCCCACATCAGGCCCTCGTCGATGATGAAATACTCCACAAAGATATATTCTTCTGCCGTTTCCAGCTGGCGCAGCAGTTCCTCAAACTTTGCTTCGCCGCCGGGGAAGTAGGTCATGGCGGTGTTCTGGTACACCGGAAAGCCGCCGCCCCGCCCGTACAGGTACTTTGCCAGCGAGGCTGCGCCGGGTTCAAGCGCTTTCAGCTGTTCCACGGCCTTTTGGCTCTGCGGCAGCCAGCCGCGCAGCTGATCCTCCAGCTCCAGCAGCCGTTTGCGCAGGATGTTGTGCCCGAAATTGCTCTTGACATAGAAGAACATCGGAATGCCCACCACCGGTGCAATGGCAACCACCACCATCCAGGTGATCTTGGCGCTGTTGTCCATCTTGCTGTTGAGCAGGTAGATGACCATGGCCGATGTAACGACCACGCTGCCGCCGAAGTAATGTGGCCACAGGTTGCCGAACCACCGGAAGATGCTGAACAGCAGCCCCACCTGCAGCAGCAGGAGGATCAGCACCAGGCCAAAGCGGCTGAAGATGGCGTGGATCACGCCCTTCTGCCCCTTTCTCAGCAGCCGCAGGCCGCCGTCCTCAAACTGATGAACATAGCCCTTGACGTTCTGTTTCAGTTTCTCTGTTTTCATGTTCCGCCTCTCTTATTTCCGCCGCAGGGTCACCGCATAGGAGTCCTGTGCCGCGTGGCAGCGCTCCACCAGCTCCTTGGGCTGGGCGCAGACCCCGTGGTCATGCCACGGGTCATTGAACCAGTAGTTTTCCTCATCGTAGCCCACCAGCAGCAGGCAGTGCTCGTGGCACTTCCAGGCAAAGTCGGTGCCATCGGCCAGCAGCCAGTGGTCCCGCTCCTCGGGCACCGGGGTAAAATCCAGCGTTGCCCAGAACACCACCGGCATTCCCTCGTCAATGAACCGGCACAGCTGCGCCGCAGTCTCACCGCTCACGTCCAGCACCTCGAACCGGTCCGCCGCCCCTTCATGCTTCAACGCGCTCTGCAAGGCCTGCACGATGCAGGGGGCATAGCAGCCGTACCCGGTGTGGTCGTGGGGGTCGCCGGGGTAGACGAACATCGGGTCAGGCCCGTAGAGCCTGCCCTCCTGTTCCCAGTAGGGGGCGTGGGGCAGGTCGCGCTCAATGAACACATCCGGGTCAATGGGGATGCCCACAGCCTGCAGCAGCATCACGCTGCTGATGCTCTCGCAGCCGTTCACCCAGCGGGCGGTCTGGTCGATATACGGGGCCGAAACGATCTTTTTCATCAATTTTCCTCTTACTCTGTCAAAAACAGTGGATTTGTGATATCATAAGCAGTGAGAAACAGGGGTGTTCCCCAACAATATACCTATTATAGCTTATTCTGACCGGTTTTTCTACCGGAATCGGCAGGCGGGAGGATTTTGGGATATGAACAATCTGATCATCGGCATCGCAGGCGGCTCGGGCAGCGGCAAGACCACGCTGGCTTACCGGCTCAAGGAGCGGTTCGGGGAGGACGAGGTGCGTCTGATCTCCCACGACAGCTACTACAAGCGCCACGATGAACTGCCTTTTTCAGAGCGCTGCAAGCTGAACTATGACCACCCGGACGCGTTCGACAACGACCTGCTCATCCAGCACCTGAAGGAGCTGAAGGCGGGCCGCGCCATCGACTGCCCCGTGTACGATTACGCCGACCTCAACCGCAGCAGCGAGGTGCAGCACATCGAGCCCGCCCCCGTCCTCATCGTGGAGGGCATTCTGCCCCTGGCTGAGCCGGAGCTGTGCAGCCTGTTCGATTACAAAATCTACGTGGACACCGACGCGGACGAGCGGATCCTCCGCCGCATCCTGCGGGATGTCAAGGAGCGGGGCCGCTCTCTGGACAGCGTCATTGCCCAGTACCGCGCCACTGTCAAGCCCATGCACGAGGCTTTTGTGGAGCCCAGCAAGCGCAACGCCGATATCATCATCCCCAATGGCGGTGAAAACGGCCCCGCCATCGAGATGCTGGTCCACCATATCCGCAGCCTGATCCAGAAGGCAAATCTGCGCTGAACTTTCACCGCAGTTCCGTATGATACCAAAAAAGGGGTGGTTCCCGACTGCTGGGTATCCGTAAAACAGTTTTCGAAAAATGACACGGCAACTGCCTGTCAGGATTGGTTACGGAGTACCCGGCTAGGCCGAGGAAGCATCAAGTCCCATGTCCGCACCGTCAAGGTG
>OGGG01002011.1_pt1 | contig 13758 bp, 10 predicted proteins | sample 1571201 | NCBI WGS metagenome assembly OGGG01 (sample SAMEA2581946, study PRJEB24529) | metagenome | biome: Human gut stool | place: China | collected 2011 | reverse complement strand
CGTCAGCTCCACCTACGTTCTTCTTGTTCAGGTCGAACATTGTGATTTCCGGATCATCTTTAAAGATCATACAGGTAACGACTTTATCGCCAACCTTTACAGGTTTTCCTGCAGTATCTACTTTAACATTCTTACCCATTGCCACGATTTCACCTGTACCTTCATGTCCAAGTGCTACCGGGATCAGGTTAAACGGATCTCTCTTAAATTCGTGTGCATCTGTACCGCATACGCCGCATCCTTCAACTTTAACCAGGATATCATCATCTCCGATTGGCGGGATTGGATATTCTTTGATGTCAAAATGCTCTTTCTCAGTTAATACAGCTACTCTGGCTGTCTTCGGGATTCCAGTTGATGCTGCCGGTGCAGAAGCTGCTGCCGGTGCATTTCCTGTCATGCCGGAGAGAACCTGTTTCACGATTTCTTCTATATTTACATTATTCATGTCCATGTTCTTTCTCTCCTTATATCAATTCTTATCGAATACAGAGACTGTCTGCCATTACGCAGCGTCTTCTCTTGGTGAATGTGCTTGCGCATGTAAGGCCTTCACCTGTACGGCTTGCAATGGTAAATGTACAGTAGCCTTCACCGCCAAATCCCAAAGCTGCATAAGACGGTGCATTCTTAACAAGAATTGCTGTATCAATTGCTTTCGCATATTTTGTAATATTATCAATATTCTTTGAATGGATATGTGCAGAATGGCGATTTCCGTGTTCTAACCATACTGCCTGTTCCACTGCATCATCAAAATCTCTTGCTCTTACTACACCAAGGATCGGCATCATAAGCTCTGTTGTGATCAGCGGATGTTCCTTCGGTCCTTCAAATACGATACAGCGGATATTTGCCGGTGCATTGACACCGATCATGGAAAGAAGTGTTCTTGCGTCACGTCCGACACATTTACGGTTCAGTTTTCCGCCTGCCAGAACTACTTCTGTAAGTTTATCCTGTTCTTCTTTAGATGCAAGATAACAATCATTCTCAGTTACAAGATAATGCATCAACTCATCTACGATAGAAGAAACTGCTACGATCTCTTTCTCTGCGATACATGGAAGATTGTTATCAAATGTACATCCGTTTACAATGTCTGTTGCCGCTTTACGGATGTCAGCTGTTTCATCAACAAGTGCCGGAGGGTTTCCTGCACCTGCACCAATGCCACGTTTGCCGGAAGAAAGAACTGCAGTTACAACTCCAGGTCCCCCGGTTGCTGCAATAAGCGGGATGTCTTTATGTTTCATCATCACATTGCTTGTCTCAAGTGTAGGTTTCTCTACAGTAACTGCAATGTTGTCAGGACCACCGCACTCTAATGATGCTTCATTCAGAAGATTGATCGCATAAATGGAAGTCTTGATTGCTGCCGGATGAGGATTAAATACAACTGTATTTCCTCCTGCAAGCATTCCCATTGTATTACATAAAATTGTTTCACTTGGATTGGTACATGGAGTAATCGCACCGATCACACCGAAAGGTCCCATTTCAATAAGAGTTAATCCTCTGTCTCCTGACCATGCAGTTGTTGTAATAACTTCTGTTCCCGGTGTCTTATCAGCTACGAGATGATGTTTGAGAATCTTATCTCCTACATTTCCCATACCGGTCTCTTCCACACCCATGCGTGCCATTACTTCTGCATTTTCTTTTATTTTCTTACGAATGCAGGTAATAATTTTTTCTCTCTGATCCATGGACATTTTCTTTACAATAAGCTGTGATTTCTTGGCAGCTTCAATTGCATCATTCATTTCTTTAAAAATGCCATGTTTACCAGTCGGAGCGTCTGCTATCTGCATTTTTGCCATAACTTCCTGTACAATTTCCTGTACCATATTCTCATTAATTGGCATGAGACTGTCCTCCTTGATTATCTATGCTCTTATTTCATTCCTAACTGAGCCATTACTTGTTTTGTAATCTCAGCAACTAACTGTGCATCAGATGCAGCATTATTCTCTGCCGGTTTTGAATCTCCACCTACGAAATCATACTGATATCCAGGGAATTTCTTGAATTCTCCGTCCTGACATGCTCCACCGCAGTTATGACAGTTCTTGCCGTCTTTGTTCAGGCAGAGGTTTGCCGGATGTTTACCAGCCATACCGAATTTACGACGAATTTCATAAAGTTTCTCAATGTTCTTCTCATCAAATTCCTTAGGTCCGCCAAGAACTTTTGACTGATACAGAAGCTGTGCGTAGAACTCAACAGATTCCATCTTCATGTAAGCTGCGTTTAAGTCTGTGCTCCATGTCAATGCTCCATGGTTCTCAAGAAGAACTGCATCGAAATATGGAAGGTATTTCTCAAGATTATCCGGAATCTCCATTGTAGATGGTGTACCGTATTCAGCGATCGGAACGCATCCAAGTGAGATAACTGCTTCAGGCATGATCGGCTGTGTCAGCGGAATACCTGCAATTGCAAAAGATGTTGCATAAATCGGATGAGCATGCACAACAGAACCTACGTCCGGTCTCTTCTCATAAACTCTCATATGCATTTTGATTTCAGAGGATGGTTTGAATCCCGGGTTAGCCTGGATCACATTTCCCTCTCTGTCTACTTTACAGATATACTCCGGTGTCATAAAACCTTTGGATACACCTGTAGGTGTGCAAAGAAATTCGTTGTCGTTCAGTTTTACAGAGATGTTACCATCGTTTGCAGCTACCATGTTGCGGCTGTAGATTCTTCTTCCGATGTCGCAGATCTGTTTTTTGATTTCATATTCGTTTACCATGCTCATTTTCCTCCTTAAGGCATTGATATAGTTTTTGACGTTTCTACCTGTGATTTTACACTATCGGTCATAAAAAGTCAATACATTTCCGTTGTTTTATGTTGTTTTTACGGGTTTTATTGTGTTGTTTTTGTTTGTTTGTTTTTTTCTTTTTTTATTCCAATAATCGTATCAGATGCAAAAAATACCTCATCCACCGATCTGACAGTCCAGACCGCAGACCGCATGTACTGCCTTTTTTAATGTTTCCATATGTTCTTTGGACGGTGGTTCCACATTTCCCATCAGATATGGTCTGCCAAGTCCCTCATATTTATCCTGTCCAAGTCTGTGATACGGAAGAAGATGAATCTTGTCCACTCCGGGAAGTGTGTCTGCAAACCTTGCAATCCCCTGGATTTCCTCCACTGTATCATTAAATGTGGGTATCACCGGTACACGGATTACCAGCCTGGTTTTACCGGAAAGCGCCACTTTTCTGGCATTTTCCATCATTAGTTCATTGGAACGTCCTGTAAATTCTTTATGTTTCGCAGGATTTGTATGTTTAATATCCATTAAATAAGTATCCAGATACGGTAAGATTGTCTCAATCGTCTCCCATTTTGCACATGCCATACTCTCGATCGCAGTAGAAATTCCTCTCTCTTTGGCAGCTCTCAGAAGTGCTCCTGCAAATTCCGGCTGACAGAGACATTCTCCGCCGGAAAGAGTCATACCTCCGCCCGAGCGGTAATAGTATACCCTGTCTTTCTCAACTTCTTCAATCATCTCCCTGACTGTCACATCACGTCCGATGACTTTGTCTTCTCCCTGCACTTTCATTGTCTGGATCTTATATTCCTGAGATTCCGGATTGCAGCACCATTTGCACCGCAGGACACAACCTTTCAGAAATACGATTGTCCTTATACCCGGTCCATCATGAATAGAATATTTCTGGACATCAAACACTCTGCCCTTTGTATCCAAATAGTCCATGCTTTTCCTTTCTTATTCTGTTATCCATACATCCTCTGCCTGTCACTTTTACTTCCTTCAAAAAACATCTGAATCAGAAGCCCTGTTCTGTACGACGGATGATATCATCCTGAAGGGAACGGGAAAGTGTCGTAAACAGTGCACTGTAGCCTGCCACGCGTACTACCAGATGTTTATATTTCTCAGGATGTTCCTGTGCATCCAGCAGTGTCTGCCTGTCAACTACATTAAACTGCATGTGCATTCCCTTCTGGTCAAAGTATCCGCGGATCAGCGCAACGAATTTCTCCAGTCCCTCTCTTCCTGAAAGTGCGGATGGGTGAAATTTCTGATTAAAGAGTGTTCCGTTGGATACAATAAAATGATCCAGTCTGGATACGGAAGTTGCCGCTGCCGTAGGTCCCTTTACATCCTTGCCCGCAGATGGCGAAACGCCGTCTGCAACAGGTGTGTGTGCATATCTTCCATCCGGCGTCGCTCCTGTCTGTCCGCCCAGCGGTACATTTGCAGATACAGGATACAGACCTGCCTGGAACTTTCCGCCTCTTGGATTGTTATACTTCTGAAGCGGTTTGGAATATGTATAGGCAACTTCTCTTGCAAAATAATCAACTTCCGGAATATCATTTCCAAATTTCGGAACTTCATCGATCATATCGTGTATTTCTTTGAATCTCTGTGTCTTCTGTTCACCCGGTTTCATTCCCATGAAAGTTTTCAGAAGTCCTTCTGCAGTGGAAGCATCCACATTTCTGCCTGCTTTCTGCATTGCCTTCATGATCATCTCTGTCATATCACCGGCGGACTGCGCATCCAGTCCTTTATCATAGTTCCATGCAAGAGCTTCCTTAAGTTCTTTCATAGATACTTTCTTATCCTCATAGACCAGTTTGCGGATTGCAAAAAGTCCATCTGCCATATTGGCGATTCCAAATCCCTGAGGACCTGTAAAGTTGTAAACAGCTCCACCTTCCTGGACAGACTTGCCTTCTTTCAGGCAGTCATCTATCATACAGGAAAGGAATGGTAACGGACAGCGTTCCGCATGAGCTACATCAATAGCATTATCTGCATTCACCAGCAGGGAAATGCAGTATTCCATCTGTTTCTTATATGCGTCAAAGAATTCATCAAAGGTCTTCATCTGAGTGACATCGCCGGTAGGGATTCCCACCATCTCACCTTTATCCATACCATTCGAAAAAACAAGTTCCAGAGGTCTGCACATATTAAAGAATGCGGCATCATGCCACCCTTCTGTCTTACCGGCTTTCTGCGGTTCCACACATCCGATGATATTGTACTCTCTGGCATCCTCCAGAGATAAGCCTCTGTTCTGCAGTGCCGGAATAATCACCTCATCATTGTAATATGCAGGAAGTCCGATTCCTGTTCTCGTAAGCTCGGCTGCCTTTATCAGGAATTCATGCGGAGAACCATTCCATACTCTCACAGAAAGTGATGGAGCCGGAAGATGCACATGCATGGATGCCTGAATACACATAACAGAAAGATCGTTAGTTACATCCTCTCCCTCTTTATTCTGACCACCCGCGATCAGATTCTGGAAAAGGCTATATCCTGCAAATCCTTCCGCTGAAGCCGCATCACGACATTTATTCAGGTCATTTAATTTAACCCAGATGCAATCCATCAATTCCTGTGCGAACTCTCGGGTAATAGTTCCTGCTTCCATATCCTTCTTATAATATGGATACATATACTGATCAAAGCGCCCCGGTGAAATAGAATGTCCACTGGATTCCATCTGAAGAAGCTGCTGTACAAACCAGAATGACTGACATGCCTCATAGAAATTCTGTGCACCCTTTGCCGGTACCCTGCTGCAGTTCTCTGCGATAACAAAAAGTTCCTGTTTTCTTACCGGATCACTTGTCTGTGCCGCCATTTCCTGCGCAAGTTTTGCATATCTGCCTGCATAATCGATCACCGCCTTACAGCTTAAAATCACTGCCTCAAGGAAGTGAGACTTTCTTGCATAATTACCGTCACCGACACTGCATCCATCCAGCTCTTTCTGAGCCTTCTCCATGATTCCCTCAAAACCGGTTTCCAGTACTTCCCAGTATTTAACTGTTACATGTCCTACACCATTGTAAAAATAGTTCCCAGGTGTAAAAATATTGTGTTCAATTGCCTTGATTGCTTCCGGTGCCATATAGGAAGTTGCAAGTTCACTGGTTGTTTTCCCTTTCCAATACTTATCTGCCTCCTTAAGTTCGGCTTTGGTCTCCTCAGCAATCTCAAAAGGATCCGCAATTCTGGTCGCAACTGTATCCAGTTCAGCTTCCAGCCACTCATAAGAGAACTCCGGAAATGTCTGACATCCCCTCGGCGCAATCGTACTGCTTCCGACAATCAGTTCATTGTCACGGATAATGATCGGAATGTTATGAAGAATATGCGCAAAAGCCTTTGCTCTGCGTGTGATGATCGGTTCTCCTTCTGTTTCCTTATAAGATTCTGTGATCAGCTTTGCTCTGGCTGATTCGATCACCGGCATATGTTCATACAATGCATCTACCAGTTTCTGAATTCTGGGAGACTTGGGAATATCTGATGTTTGAAATTTTTCCATGTTACTCCTTTCTCATGAATAAAAGCTGCACCCATACCAGACCCCAATACATTCCGGTATCATTCTGACAGCAATATTCTCCATGTTTTCATATAGATTCATTATACCTTATGGCTATCGCAAAGTCAACACGAATCAACATGTATATCCTGAACTTTTATGTTGTTTTTTATTTGTTTTTTCTTCTGTTCTGGTTGTTTTTGTTTTGTTTTTATGATTGACATTTCATTTTTCTTCAGACACGTTAAAAGCAGCATATCAGGTTATGATCCATAACTCTGATATGCTGCTTTTTAATGTCGTATATTGTTTTTTCTGCATCGGATGCCTTTAATGAGCATGCTTTTCCATCGCTGCACTCCCATATATTCATATACACTTAACTATTGTTTCCTGTTCTCTTTTTGTTCTCTGGCTTCTCTTACTTTCTCCCTCTGTTTCGTCAGATCGTAATAATCATCTGTAAGAACCCCATGTTTTCGCATCATATCAAACACAGTCTGCTGAGCAGGTGTCATCTTCATGCCAATAGAATTATTATAATCCGTAAGAACGCATCCTGTTTTCTCAATCAGCCAGAACAGCGGAGAATCATCATCCGGGATCATTTTCCAGATTTCGTTCTCTGTCCATGGAAGCAATTCCATCATTCCATGAAGATGTCCTCTGGGTATTCTTACGTAATCGCCGTCCGGCTTGATCAGACCGTCAGAAAAGTTCTCATCCTTAATTTTCATCTCATTTAACAGTTCTTCTGTTATCTTCATCCTCTTTTCCTCACCCTCGAGTATTGCTTTTTCCTATTATACGTTTCCCGCCAGAGTTACGCAAGTAAAAAGTCTGAATAGCCTCTTTCCTCAAAAATATATCACGTTCTATAAAATTCCATCTTGATTAAATTGCAAAAAAATTGTAGACTATATATGCACACACATTAATAGTTTTTGTTAATTAAGACTGATTTGAGGTTTCCTCATAACGTCTCAATTATACACACACATTTTCTAAAAAGAGCAGCTGCATCATCCGATGCGCTGCTCTTTTAGTTCCACTGTTTATTTTGTAACTGTTCTCTGCCGTCGACGGCATTCTTTAATGATTTTAACTCTTACTTTTTCTTCTTCAGGAAATAAATAAGTAAAATTATGATAACAATAATCCCGATACCACTAATCCAGATTACAGGATTCTTCATTCCTGAATCTGCTTTTACATTCTTTCCTGATGTTTTCTGACTCTGCTTATCATCGGATTCCTTGTCTTCTGTCGAAGCAGGCTTCTCTGTTTCTTCCGGTGTTGGCGTTGCTTCTTCTGTAGGTGTTGCCTCCGGTGTCGGTGTCACTTTTTCTGTAGGTGTTACCTCTGGTGTTGGTGTGGCTTTCGGAGTTGGAGTTGCTTCCGGTGTTGGTGTAACAGCAGCCACCGGAACATTTCCTGATGTGCCTGTAGCCTCCGGTGCATCTGCGGATACATTTTCATTTACGTAATCTGTATCACGATCAAGATTCAGCCATCCCTGTGTCACACCATCTGTGTCTGTTTTCCCCCAGTTTGTTCCGTCTTCTCCCTGAACATACTGAAAAATATGTACAGTTGTCCCATCTGCGATTCCCTCTGTTCCTGAAACCTGATCAAATTTCTCTCCAGGTCCGTTATAAACCGATACGTTTCCATGAACCTTTACTTCGAAATCCACATCTTTGCCTCCGAAAGTACGATATTCCTCATTGGCTGCTTCTTCTCTGGAAGCCGGATCCAGATCATCCATAGGAACATATCCGTTCATTCCATGGTACTGTGTATATGCCCATTTTTTATTGTCTGCTCCATTCTTCTCACCCAGAACGTGAATGGCAGTTCCATTTGAGATCTTGCTGTCATTCAGTTTAACACTCTGAGTGTCTGCTTCATCATAAATATCTACCCCGCCCTGTGTACTCTGTACGATCATATAATAATCTGTTACATAATCCGGATTCTGACCCTTTCCATCATCCGCATAAACAGAAACCACTGTCAGAATAAAGCACAGTACCATTGCTATTACTGTTCCAAACCTTCTCTTCATAATCTCTTTCCTTCATTTCTTATTTTCTTTTTACAGCAGATGAACTTTTATATTTGCTGTATGTATTTCCATATGGCTCTTTAACATATGCTTTTACCGCATAATAGTATGATACACCTTTTTGTGCTTTTTTGTCCAGATAAGAAGAACTATTTCCATTGGAAATTTTCTTTATCAATTGATAGGAACCACCTTTTTTCTTTCTGTAAATATAATAGCCGTCACATTTTTTCTGAGGCTTCCACCGGATACGGATTCCATTTTTCTCAGATTTCACAGAAGTAACCTTCTGCACTGCAGGTGCTGCTTTAATCACATCGCCGGTTTTATATTTACCTGAATATCTTTTTCCGGATGCTTCATAATATGCTTTTACTGTATAACGGTATGATGCATTAGCCGTAACCTTACTATCTTTATATTTTAATTCCGATGTCCCGACATCTGCAATTTTGGACCACTTCCCACCTGCTGCAGGTTTTCTGTACACATAATATCCTGTAGCTCCGGAAACTTTTTTCCATGAGATAAGGTTATATCCGGAATTATATGCCTTCACCTGAAATACCGGTGTATCCGGCACCCATGACTGATTCAGGGTCCTTGTATGTGCCTTGATCCTTGCCGTCCAGTTTTTCGTCTTTCCATCTGTCCACCTGGCCGTTTCCGATGCACTCTTATAGAATGTCTGCCCTGTTTCTATCCCCGCCGTACAGGTAAACCAGTTCCCATAACTGGACTTTGCTTCCACTCCAAAGCTGATTTTTTCAATCCCACTGTTTGTGATCACAACAGAATATCTGCTTCCCTGTTTCAAAACCACCTCTGGTACACTGATAGTCTGTACACCTGCGATTGGCTGTTCAAACTCATATGGAGCAGCATATGCAGCAGTCCCGCTTTCCGGGTCATATGGATCTGTCAGATCGGTGTATATCTGAATTTTGTAACAGGCATTGTCACTGTTTGTAACAAGATTAACCTCCCCCAGGACTTCTGCTTTTCCCTTTCCTGCAGTTGTCTCATAAACTGCTGCTACTGACTGTCCCGCCTGTATCGGAATCACTGAAAGTGCTGAAGAACCATCATAAAAATAATTATTCCTGTACTTTTGATCCGAAGCAGCCACTGCCTCTGCACTTACAAGTTTACTGATATTGGGATCCTGATAAGAAAGATAGTAATATCCTCCGTCTCCTTTCTTCTCCCCCCAACTGTTTTTGATGATCCACGCACCATCAGATGTTACATTGGAAACAGGAAGGAAATTATCCTTTGAATACGTATCATCCCATCCGACCACTGTCACAATATGATTAATTACAGTCGAATTTGATTTTCCAACAGGATAACAATATGCAGCTGTGTCCGGATTTACATAACTTTCCTTCATATAAAGCATAATGGATACTGCATGGTCATTCAGCAGCATTTCTTTCATACGTTCCTCACTGTATTTGGAAACAGATGCATTTTTCAGATATGCTGCAGAATTATAAGCCTTACTTTCCGGAATCTGCACAGTCAGATCATTCTGATGCGAAGAATCCGTAGGAAATGGTACATCGGCCTCTGTGGTCATTCCCGACCATGTACTGAGATAAATCGCTGCCAGGTGATCATTACCTCCTATCACGTGATAATTTCCCAGTACATAATTCTTATCATCAGGGGTATTTCCAAGAGGATCATTCTGTCTGTTGGAGAAAAAATATGATAAATGTTCTTCTGACAGATCGTAGGTTCCTTTGTTCTGTGCCAGAAGCGAAGTCTCCATGATTGCTGCCATACCAAAAGCCCAGCAGGTTCCAAATGGATTCTGATTCTTTACGGGCGTAACTAATCCTTCCTTTCTGGCATCATAGGAAGATGGAAATGCAGCCTCCCTGTTTCCATATGCAGCATAAACTGATGTCAGATCACTCTCCACTTCAATTCCCGGATCCAAAGGTTTTAAATTTTTAAAGGGTTCCAGTTCTTCCTTTCTTTCCTCTTCTGTCAACGGACGGCCCTTAATATACCTGATTCCGTCTGTACCCTCTTCTGAGTTTTCTCCATCCTGAAACTCCTGTTTTGCATCATCGCTTCCGAACAATTCTGCATCCGATCCCGTATCTGTTCCAAATTCATCTGCCTGTGAACTTTGAAATTCTTTCAGATCTGATGTATTTTCTTCTGTCTCCCTGTTGACTCCGGATCCAAACATTTCCTGACCCGCAGCTGGTACCGATGTATAAACCATTGCATAAGCCAGAAAAACTGACAATGCGCGTATCGCTGTATTTCTTTTTTTCATGTAGTAGTTAACTCCTTTACATAAATATAATATCATTATATCATTATCTTTTTTGTTTTTCAACCATGATCAATGACAAAAACCGTCGGAAAACAGTAAATTTTCCCTGTTTTCCGACGGCTCTATGTAGAAATGCAGAGCTCTGCCAACAAGAAAATGTCGCCAGGAAAAGACGTCAAATGCCTGTGATGCATTTTCTTCTGTACATGTGAAAAGTGTGGAAAATGTGTGTGAAATGCTTTATATACTAACTCAGAACAGACTTGAAAATCTTACAGACTCTTCTCTTTTGCTATCCTTATTCTAGCAGAACAAGCATTGTATTACAATGAAAATCGTTCTTTCTTATTTGTGCTAATCTGACACATTGTTACTGTTCACTCCGTTCTAAGCAGCGACACATTCTCCTCTTATTTGCTGATACTTTCCTTTGCTCTTTTCATCATATCAGCCAGTTCCTGGTATTTTCCTGTGACATATCCATAGTTTTTTCGCTTATGCGGAAGCATACAGTTTGTGCAGTCTTTAATTCCCTTTTCCGTATACCGGAAATTCCCACCGCATTTCTCACCCAGGGCATATAGCGGGCAATAACAGAACAAACAGTTAAAATCATCCGGATCTGCATTCTTATGACACGGAAAAAATTCACATTTCTTATGGCTGAAATAAGAATATTCTTTCCCTTCCCAATAAGGTTTCTCCATTGCTACCTCTCCTCTCCTGTTGCAAGTTTTTATCTTTCCAGAATAATTCCGTTTTCTCAGTCTCCATCAATCCCACCCATCAGAGGACAGAGGACGAAATAAAAAAATACTCTAATAAATTATCAATTTCTCTTCACATAACAAAGCATTGAAAATTCATTACAGTATTTTTCACAGATCATACATTTAAAATTAATAAGAGGGAGCGATGCTACCCCGGGGTAGAAAAAAATCCGTTCATGAGTGCGCGGAGGGAACGAATAAATCCGAAGTAGTATCGCCTGCCATTTAATCATGTATAATTCATAAAGAACAGGCGCATTCCATAAAAAATGTCTGCCTTCAGATAAAAGCAGACAACACTCCGAAGCTGCGGATTCAACGGAGTTGGTTGTTACACTTTACACGGAAGTTTAACCTCGCCATACCAAGCAGGTTTCCTGGCTCCAGGCTCATCGCTCCTCTCTCCTTCTCATGCTATGGCACAATGGACATTCTGAGATTTGCTCCTCTGTTACAGTGACCGGATCGCTCAGGTTTCTCACCTGATTCCCTCTTTCTGTACTGCTCTTTCTCACAGTATCAGCACTTAATATGTTCTGTATGGAATTATACTGTCATTATAATAACACCCTGCAACAAGCTTGTCAACTATTTATCAATATATTTTTCAATATTCCACACCTTCCGGCAGCGGATCCCATTCATTCAGACCTAGACTCTGTCTGAATTTTGCTTCTTCCAGACTCAGCTTTGGAACATCCTCATTCAAAAACGCTCTCAGCTCATCAATCCCCTCTCCGGTCACATTGTTTACCAGAAAAATTCTTTCACATCCTGCATTCAGCATCCACTGACGCACCATTGGAACATTCGCATAAGGAGAATCTATTTTCGTAATGATTCCTATCAGTGGTCTCAGAATAAATGCATTACTGCCATAGCCAAACAAACTGAAAGGTTCATCTGCTGACTGTACCATTGCCACCACATCTGCTTCAAAAGAAAAACAAGCCAGCCCTACGCTGAAATGCTTGGACTCTGCATACTCTCCCGGAGAATCAATGGTATCATCATCCGTATTCGTATACTGCGTTTTTACATAATGAAGTTTTTCGCCTTTTAATGCCTGCGTTAATGAAGTCTTACCTGCTTCACTTCTGCCCATCAGAAATATTTTCTTCATATTTAATGTCTGTCCCTTTCACTTCTCTCAGCTATTCCGGCAGTTACATAAGCACCATCGGTACAGAATAACTGACTTTTCGTATGTTTTAACTTTTGTGAACTGCACAAGTCTTAAAGCCAAGCACCTCTCTAAAAAATTTCACCACTTCTTCCACTGCAGTCTGAACTTCCGTCAGACCTCCCGTAAGGATCAATGATCCGCTGAAGCGATCCATGAAACCAATCTCCACATTTGCACTTTTCACTGCAATATCAGCAGCTACAACCACTGCTTCCCATGGGGTAAAACGAATCATTCCGATTGCTTCTCCTGTGTGGTCTTCTCCCTCATGGACTCCAATATGCAGACCAAGATTCTGATAAATACAGCTCTGTGAAGGATTGATCACATGCGCCAGGCACACTTCCTTTCCCGGAACCCTTACCCTGGTCATACGCAGCTTTTTTCCCTTTAGTTTCTCATAATCCTGGTTATAAAGCTTTTCCAGTAATTCTCTGGTTGTCATCCCTGCCATCCCAACACTTCCTATCTTTTGGTAATCTTGCAGACTACATAACCCAGAGTGTCTCTGAAATAATCCACAACCTCAGTCATCGCTGACATTACATCGGAAATCTCTCCCGTAATGATCAGTGTGCCTGTAAATCGATCTGCAAATCCCAGATAAACATTTCCGCTTTTTACCGCAATATCAGATGCGATCACTGCCGATTCAGGCGGTGTCATATTCATAATTCCGATTGCAGATGAACGGTAATCCACCTGCGGATTCAGTCCAAGCTTCTGGTATATGACCGGAGCCGGCCCTCCCATTACATGTGCAAAAGTAATCTCCTTGCCAGCAACTGTTTCCTGTACAATTCTTATGTGTTCTACATGGTCATTTGCCATTTATCATTCCTCGCTTTCACTATTCAACTATAATCCGGATAATTCATGAGAATATTCTTTCCCACTGATGTCTCCAAAAACAGATTTAAAATTTTATATGTATCTCTTCAGTTACATAAACTGTACTATCCATCCAATTTTATGTCAAGGTAAAATCCACCTGAAAATCGGTAAAATATTATACATGGTTACGGTTCACTCCGTTCACAGTAACACGCTTCGCGATGCACAGAATTTATGCTAATCGCATAAATTCGCGCAGTATG
>OGGG01001990.1_pt1 | contig 13955 bp, 10 predicted proteins | sample 1571201 | NCBI WGS metagenome assembly OGGG01 (sample SAMEA2581946, study PRJEB24529) | metagenome | biome: Human gut stool | place: China | collected 2011 | reverse complement strand
AGAATTACGAGATGCTGTTGAATCTCTGCTATTTCGTGCTGCACGATATGCTGCAGACCACCGAAAACGGCAGCTATAAAATGACAGCATTTTCGGATGAACGCATAGCAAAGCTGTACGAACGCTTTATTCTGGAGTATTACCGACAAAATCATCCCTACCTTACTGAGGTCAAGGCTGCGCAGGTCAAATGGGATCTTGTGGGAGAGCACGATGCTGCCATGCTGCGGTTTCTCCCTGCCATGCAAACCGATATTTTTCTGCGTTTTCGCGAAAAAGTTCTCATTCTGGATGCCAAGTATTACAGCCAGACATTGCAGCAGCAGTTTAATAAAGAGACCCTGCATTCTGCCAACCTCTACCAGTTCTACACCTACGTTAAAAATCAGGATGCTGCCCATACTGGAAATGTTTCCGGGCTGCTAGTCTACGCCAAAACGCAGGAAGCCATCACGCCGAATTGTCTCTTCAACTTAGGCGGCAATCAGATCGGTGCACGCACATTGGATCTGAATCAGGATTTTCGGCAAATCACCGCACAGCTGGATGGAATTGCCCAGCAGTTTTTCGGGAAGCATCCGCTTTGATCTTTTCCATGTCGATTTACCCGCCTTCACACCCGCCCGTCTGTTTTTTCAAACTTTCTCCTCCCAAGTGTCCGAAAGAAAAAGAGGATGCGATCGTGGAAGCGTTGCGGCATTTTCAGATGATTTGATACGCAATCACCCCAGAGAGAATAGCCACTTGTGCGTTCTCTCTGGGGTGATTTTTGCGTTATGCTACTTCCGGGTAGCGCATATATACATACTCGTAGATTTTCTTCTGGTAGGTCTGGATATCGCTTACATCATAGCTATTGGGAAGTTCTTGCCAAAGGGTATTGCGAATCAGGTTATCCACAATCGCCTTAGTTTCCTGCTTGTCCGTCCAATGGTCGAGTTTGGCGATCTGCTGTTTGATTTTTGTCAGCAAGTCCACGGACACCTTCTTGATCGTTTCAATTTCCTGCTTCGTGAGGTTCTCCGAAAACAGCAAATCATACACCGAAAGCTCCTCATCGCTAGAAAAGCCCTCACGCACGTAGCGCTGCTGCTCCGTGTCCAGTGAATTTGCAAGTTCCATCAGATCCATGAAGGTTTTCTCAATGGTTGCCCGGTTCTGCTCTGCATTATAGGCATCTATGATCTCCTGATAGCGGTCATAATAATCAATGCGCTGCGGGTTTGCAAACAGCATTTTCGCCAATTGCTGATTCACCAGTTCATCCAGATCGCGCAACAAAAGGTTCTTCCGCCGGGTGTGGGCAAACTCCCGGCTCAGCAGGTCAAAATCAATTTTGCTGATGTCAAACTGCCGGGAAGGTACAGCCTCCCGATCCGGCTTTTCCACATGAATGTACTCGTTGACGATGCCGTTGATCTGCACCATCAGGTCGGTATTGTCCGCGTGTTTCCTCTTCTGCTGCAAGCCCTCGTAGATGGCGAGAATTGCGTTTTTCCGGGCGCGCACGGTATCGTCCACATCGTCACGGTCTGCGTAGCGGAACAGCCGCGCCAGTTCAGACGCATAGGTCTGGAAGGTTTTCTTGGTTTCCAACGTCTCGCACATCGCGTTGACTGCATCCTGTACAAGGTTCATCTTTTCAAAGTCCTGTGCGTCCACCAGTTCCTGCAGCCGGAACCCGTGTTCTGCCAGAAAGCCGTCCGTTTTTCCGATGACCGTGCAAATACGCTGAATCAGCTCCGTTTTATCCACCGTTGGGTCAATGCCCGCCGGGCTGTTCTTGCTGACCGTATAATCTGCCAGAGCCTTGCGCAGCGCCTTTACGATACCAATATAGTCCACGATTAGGCCGTTGCTCTTGCCCTCCGAAACACGGTTTGCACGAGCAATAGTCTGCATCAGGGTATGGGCTTTCAACGGCTTGTCCAGATACAGACAGGACAGACACTTTACATCAAAGCCCGTCAGCCACATGGCACAGACGAACACCACCCGGAACGGATTCCTGCTGTCCTTGAATTCTTTATCCAGCTCCCGCTTTTCCATTTTGGCACGGTGCGGCAGAATATCCAGCCCCCACTTTTTGAAGGTCTGCACCTCGTTCTGCTCCTGACTGATCACCACTGCCATTTCGGTTTCTTTCATCCATGCCAGTTTGCGGGCAAGCTCCTGTGCTTCCTGCTGGGTCGCTGTGCCCTGCCGGGCTTCCAGCTCCCTGATCTTTGCCTGCCAGCATTCCTGCACATAGTTGTACATCCGCACACAGGTGACCTTATTCAGGCAGACAAACATCGCCTTACCGCTGGTCCAAAGGTCAGAGTAATGCTCCACAAAATCCTTTGCAATGGAGCGCAGCCGTTCATCTGCGGTGAGAATATGGATCTCCTTTGCAAACTCGCGTTCCAGCTTTTCCTCCTGCGAAGGATCAAGGTCGGCAGCTTCAATGGCATCCAGGATCCGCCCGGTGATCTCCGGCTTGTCCAACTGGGCGATCTTATCCGCACGGTTTTCATAATACAGCGGCACCGTTGCGCCGTCCTCCACTGCCCGCTTGAAATCATACACCGACAGATACCCGCCAAAGGTGCGCTCGGTGATATGGTCATCCGCCAGCAGCGGTGTACCGGTAAAGCCGATGCGGGACGCCGTGGGCAGCAGGTGCATCATGTTGTCTGCAAAAATGCCGTACTGGCTGCGGTGGGCTTCATCCGACAAAATCAGAATGTCGTGATCCGGGTAGATGGGCGGCTCCTTGGGCAGGTTGAACTTCTGGATCAGGGTAAACACAAAGCTGGGGTTGCCCTGCAGCTTTTTTACAAGGTCTGCACCGCTGGATGCAATGAACTGCGAAGCCTTGGTTTTGCCCAGCAGACCGCAGTTTTCAAAGGTATCGCTGATCTGCCGGTTCAGCTCGTCACGGTCGGTCAGCACCACAATGGTGGGCGAGCCTGCAAACTTGCGCCGGATCTTCTGCGCCAGAAAGACCATCGAATAACTCTTGCCAGACCCCTGCGTGTGCCAGAACACACCCAGCCTGCCGTCTTTCAGCTTGCGGTTCTCGTAAGCACTGACGGCCTCGTTGACGCCGAGGTACTGGTGGTTGCGGGCCAGAATCTTGGTGGTGCGCCCACCGGAATGGTCGTAAAGGATGAAGTTTTCCAGCAGATCGAGGAAGGTCTTTTTCTCGCAGATGCCCCGCAACATAGTTTCCAGTTCCACGCTGCCTGCATCGCTTTCTTTCAGACGCTTCCATTCGTGGAAAAACTCGTACTTGCTGCCAAGCGTACCCACCTTGGCTTCCAATCCATTGGACAGCATGAGAAAGGCATTATAGTAGAATAACTGCGGAATGGTATCGAGGTAATCCCGATAGTTGTCTATGTAGGCATTCTGCACATCCACGGTGGGCTTTTTCAACTCGATGAACAGCAGCGGAATGCCATTGACAAAGCCCACAATGTCTGTCCGGCGGCGGTACAGCTGCGAGTGGATCTTCATTTCTTTTACGGCGAGGAAATGATTGTTTTCCGGGTTTTTGAAGTCGATCACCGCCGCACTCCGCGTTTCAGTGCGGCCATCCGGCCGCTTGACCGTCACCGGGATGCCATCCCGCAGCAGAAAATACTTTTCCTCGTTGATCTGCATCAGGGATGCGGTGGAAACGTGCGCCGTGAATTTCTTCTGTACCTCGTCCAGCTGGTTCGGGGTGAGCCACGAGTTCAGCCGCAAAAGCGCCTGCCGAAAATACCGGGTCAGCAACACTTCCCCATAGCTGGTGCGGCCTAACGTCCCGTCCGGCCCCAGCTTTTCGGAGTTGTAAGCCAGCACCACCTCCCAGCCCAGAACATTTTGCAGCAGATTGCCTGCGCTGTTCTGAACAAGGACATTTTCGGAGTATTCGCGGCTCATAGGATCACCTCATTTTATCCCACAATGTCAATAAACTTTTGACCAGTTTCTGTTATAGAATATGGTACATTGAAATTCTCATTTTTCTTCATACCGTCATTAAAGCGCATAACCCATTGTTCATATACAAATCCGGCAGACAGTAATCTTAACCACCCAGCACTTTCCATTTGCATGCAAACCAATGGACTCTCCTTAAAATTATGACTTGTAAGGAGTTTAATATCTTGTAGAAGAAGTGTTTTTAATAGTGCTGCATACATTGAAAATTGCGTCCAGTCAATCCGTTGTTCTAAATATGCCATATATAATTTAGCAAGCATTTCCGGCTTCTCATATTCCAAATAGCTGTCAAGCACAACCAAAATATATTCAATTTCCTGTTTACTCTTCCGTGTATCACTATTCAGTTTTTCAAGCAGTTGCTTTCTTTTGCTTTCGTCTGTGCAGCCTCTATTCAGTTCTGCCACAAACAATGCAAGTTGTTTGATTTCATGCCTCTCTCGAATCGTGTGACCAATCCTATAAAGTCCAACTACTGTTGAAAGAATCGGAATATCCTTTAGTATTCCATCATCCATTACTGCATCAAGTCCGACTTCTGCTAAATCTCCCACAGTATCGCAAATATCACTTGAGAGCGAATTTTCAAGCGAGACCACTAATTCTTCTGTATTTTCTCCCATAAAATCACGCCCTTGTTTTTTTCTCCAAGATACCTTTTATTTTCCAAAGCTCGCCTTCAGTTGGGACACTTTCTTTGTTCTTTCCACATTGTCCAATTCCAAAAATGCCAGTAAGCACAACTGATATGTTTCATCGTACCAATTTTCAAGTTCATCCTGTGTCATTTTTGCAACTACTTCTCTATAGTTTTTATCGCCCTCTGTGCTGTTGTTATGACGGATATTCATATTGTTAAACATAAAGAACACATTATTTGCCAGTTCTTTATTTATCGCCGCTAGTTCTACACGCCTTGGTTCTAACTGGTCTGCCAATATACGTAGCGTCTCTCTTTTTCTTGCAATATCGCCCTTCATCGTATAATGATTATATTCAAGAACTTTATAGGAAATTTCAGGTGCTACAATTTCTGATACAGAAATCGCTCCTCTGTCTTTAGGAACAAAGATTGATATTCCCTCTTGAATTGCTCTCGTATATCCAATCATTTCCATCACATTTTGTACCTGTTGCAGATAGAATTGGCTTTGTTGAGCATTTCCAAACACACACAACGGATTTCCAGGGGTTATCCAAATTGACAAATTAAATGTATACTCGCAAAAAGATAGCAAATAATTCAAATCAAAATCATGTGGGATTTTCTCAAAGTGATAGTTATATGTATCATCGAAATCCTCTAATGATAAACAAGTCCTTCTAAAAGGGACATTCAAGAAGTTGCCCTCACAAAAATCTTTCAGCGTGTAACAAATCCCCTGCATATCTGGAGCTTTTTGAATATAGAATAATTCATATAGCCGTTGATATTCACGTTTCAGATCAACATTCTTTTCCTGTAATACCTGCAAAAAATTTCGTCTTACCATATACTTACACCTCCACTTCCCCGCTCATCAATTTAGGCAGCAAATCATCTCTAGCTTTTGATAGCATCAATATTTTATTCTCCAGCACCCTCTTATTTTCAAGTATTGTCGTAACAATTTCTGTAAATTTTTTTATGACTTTCTTGTCAGGACATAGTAGAGAAAAATTTCTTATCATTTCTTGGCTCAAATTAGACTGTGCTGCACCTTTTCCTTGAGAAACAAGATACTCCCGATTATCCATTAGCCAACAATACAGATACTCTTTACTTATCATATCGTCAAAGGATATAAATGCACAGCAGGCCTGATTGCAAGCCATCTCAGCTGCAGTAATTCCAATTTTTCCAATGGTTGCTCCATACATTGCAACTATCAATGCGCCTTCTGGAAGTACCTTCGCCGATGAATTTTTCACTGCATCTTCTGTAATGTGCTCTTCTGTTTCAAAGATAAATCTATCATTTAGCTCTTTAGTTTTAATCCATCTGATATTTCCGTTTACGTAATACTCGCTTTTTCTTCTTGACGGTGTTCCTCCTGATGTCGTTTTGACCAAATCTCCCAATTTCTCATATTGCCACCCCTCCGGCACGCCATCCACAATTTTCGTGTTTTCATGCCCCGGAAAGCGCAAATCCACAAACCACTCTTTATAAAGCCGCTGGGCTGCTTCCTCCAGCAATTTGATTTGTTTCTGGTTGTTTTCAATCAGATTATCGTAGGCGGAAAGGATATCAGCAATTTTATGCTGTATTTGAACATCTGGCAAATCAACTTTTATAGCTTCGATTTTGTATATTCCAAGTTTAGGCTGCGCCGATCCACCTGCAACTTGCTCCATATACTCTTTTCGTTCTGGCGATTTTAGGATATATGCTAAAAATTCTGGGCAAACATCTTTTGAAAATTCAGTCAATCGGACTGCATTCTCTGTCAAATTCACACCATCAAATTTCTTTGATACGAGTGCTACTTCACCAATTGTTCCGGCAATTGTAATAATGATATCATTTGTATTAACGATATAGCGTTCTATCTTTTTTTGTGTTTCCTCTGAAATATATCCCAAGTCTGAACCATCAATTTTTCCATTTTTTATATCTCGTGCTCTAATGTATTTGTGCTTTGTCGGTTTTTCTGAAAAATCGGTTCCTTTCGGAAGTCTCTTTCCACTTTTAATTTTACAAATATCTTTTATCTCGTAACTTCTAAAATTCATACCCCCATCTCCTCCAGATTCTTCGAGATGGTTTCCATCAGGCGGTTGGACTCTGCCTGCAATTCCAGCAGTTCCTTGTGGATCTCTTTCATCCGCTGGGCAAAATCCACGCCGTCATCCTCCACGGGTGCAACGCCCACATAGGCACCGGGCGTCAGGGATGCGCCTTTTTCGTTGAGGATGGTGTCTCGGCTGGCCACCTTGCACAGACCGGGAATATCCTGATAAACGCCCTCGCCAAACTTTTCGGTGAGCCAGACGGCCTCCTTGGCAACGGTCAGCTTCTCGCTGAGGGCTTCCAGCGCCTTGTCGAACTTTTCCTGCGTGGTCTTGCGCTCTTTACGGGGTGCTGCCTCCACCGCGGCTTTGGCTTCTTCCCGCTTGGCCTGCACGTTTTGTTCCAGTGCGGCCTGAATCTCTGCAAAGGGGCGGTCGTCTGCCAGTTCTGCGTGATACTCCGCCAAAAGCCCCTTGTACTTGTCCACCTCGCCGCGATAGAGCCAGACAATGGCGTTGAGATTCTTCAGCTGCCAGTCGCTCCACTCGTTCTGAGTGCGGTCCACCACGGTATAATAGTTGCGGGCGTCGATGAACAATACGGTGTCCAGCAGATGTTCCGGTTTGCCCTTATCCAGAAACCACAGCGAACAGGGCAGGCTCTTGGTGTAGAAGAAGTTGTTGCCCACGCTCATCATCACGTCCACATGGCCGGTCTGAATCAGTTTTTCGCGGATGTCCTTGTCTTTGCCCTGACTGTCGGTAGCCGAGGACGCCATCACAAAACCCGCACGGCCATGCTCGTTCAGGTAGGAGTAGAAATAGGACACCCACAGATAATTTGCGTTGCCCACCTCTTTTGCCTTGTTCACGCCGGGCAGGCCAAAGGGCAGCCGCCCGGCACTCTGCGCCGACTCCGACTTGACCTTGTCCACGTTAAACGGCGGATTTGCCATCACATAGTCGCAGCAGCCGTTCAGGTTGTGGGCATCGTGATAGAAAGTATTGGCTTCATCGCCGGACTTGATCACGCCGGTCAGACCATGCACGGCCATATTCATCAGACAGAGCTTGGCATTGTACTCCACCTTTTCCTGTCCGTAAAACGTCATGGTGTTGTTGGCGATCATGCCCGCATGGTTTACAAAGTCGCCGGTCTGCACAAACATACCGCCGCTGCCGCAAGCCGGGTCCAGCAGAACGCCGTGGGCAGGCTCCAGCACATTGACAATCATCTTCACCAGCGATTTCGGCGTAAAGAACACGCCGTCGTCCTGTGCCACATTTTTGGCAAACTTATTCAAAAAGTACTCGTAGATACGGCCGATCACATCGCCGCCCACATCGTCCAACGCATCATTGTTGAAGATTCGCAGCAGTTCCCCCAGCAGTTCATCCGAGAAGATGGTGTAGTCCTTCGGCAGAACGCCCTGCAGCTGCTCGCTCTGCTGCTCCACCAGTTCCATGGCGTTGTTCACCACTTCGCCCAGACTGTTCAGAGGATTGCCCTCGATGCCGGTCAGCCCCTGCTCCGGGATGTTGGCAGGCAAATTGACTAAGTAATTGTACTGCGCCTCCTTGGGCAGAAACAGTGCACTCTTTTCGGCAAAGTCGCTTTGCTCCACCGGCAGCACCCGACCGCCGCGCACGGGACGGTCTTTCAGGATCTCCCGCTCCACCAGTTTGAAGCGGCTGTACGCATACCGCAGAAAAATCAGTCCCAATACCGGCATACAGTATTGGTTCGAGGTGAGTTTAGAGCCTGCACGCAGCAGATCTGCCGACTCCCACAGGTCAGCTTCCAGTTTTTTGACGTTCACATTATTTGCCACGAGGGGATTCCTCCTGTTGTTTGGATTTTCATTTTCTATTGTATCACATTTTTCTGCAATGTTCATCTTTAATCATTGCTATTTTCTTTTTTGACTGGAAAAAGTTGTTTACCAATGGCTGATAACATGTTAGAGCCATATGCTTTCTCATTTGGAGACGCTAATCCTGCATCCAACGGATGCAGTTCACGGGTTTGGGTGTTCCCAACAAGTATTTTGCAGAGCAAAATTTGCGTTTGCGGAGCGCAGCGCAGCAATGAAAGCCCCAGTGGGGCTTTTAAGCGACAGAACGGTCTGCGACAGCAGATGGAGGGGCCTCGCCCCGACAAGTTCGCAGATGTATATACGTCTGCATTGCTTGCGGGTGCTATGAAGCCTCTCAAGGTGCTTTCCAAATTTGAAAATTATTTTCTAATCAGGACCGTCAGCTTTCAAGTTCACCTTGAAGCTGGCGGTTATTTTTTGCTCAGGAGGTTTTTGCGTTTTCATCTGCAGCAAGCAGGTATTCAGCACAAGAATACGCTAGTTCCGCACCTTAACGGTCGCTGAATAAGCAAATTTTTTGAGAAAAATTCGTTTCAGAAAAATCAGCGTTGATTCATCCAATATTACATCAAACCGGACCTATTACTTCCGGTTTTGAAAGTAAAAAGCGGAACTAATAGGTCCTAAAAAATCGAGTGACTTTATGGTATGCTTTACCCAGAGCATTTTCCAAGAAGCGGAAGCATTCCTTCCGGTTTCTCCTTGGGAGCCTCCTGAAATCCACTGAAAGCCGGAAGGAATGCTTCCTAAAAATTTCTGCTTCATTGTGATATGCTTTCTACAAGCCTTCATCGAACCTTGAGAACCAAATGACCGTCTGCATGGGATACCCGGCGATGATCTCGCAAGAGCGAGCCGGAAAACGCCACTGGAAAGGGGCAGGAACACCATGCAGAGAGAACGGCGTAAGAACAATGATATTCTATTTCATTTCAGAAAGGATGGTTTGCCTATGACAAAACTGAGCCAGCTTAAAATCGATCCGGAGTTCCAGAATCAAATCAACCCTCCGTCGTTTGAGGAAACCCACCAACTGGAAATGAACATCCTAAAAGAAGAACGTGTACTGAATCCGATCATCACGTGGAACGGCTATATTGTGGATGGACATACACGCTATCAAATTCTTCGGAAATATCCATTTATTCCATTTGAAGTCATCGAAAAAGAATTTTCCAGCCGTTATGAAGCACTCGCCTGGATCTGTAAAAATCAGCTTGGGCGGCGAAACCTGACCCCAGAACAGAAAAAATTTCTGATCGGGCGGCAGCAGGAAGCTGAAAAAAACAGTGTTGGCGGTGACCGGAAAAGCCAGAAAGCAAAATCAGAAGTTCAAAATGAACCTTTGATTTACACTTCCACAGCTGCACGGGTCGCCGCGGAAATGGGCGTTAGTGAGAGCTATGTAAAGCGTGCGGCCAAATACGCCAGAGGTGTAGATGCCGCAGAAGAAGCCGTTCCCGGTGCAAAAAATGAAATTCTGTCCGGAAAGCTCAAAGCAACCGATGCGAAAATCATCGCTTTGGCGCAACTGTCGAAAGAGGAAATCTATGCAGCACTTGATGAGCTGCGCAAGCCGAAAAGTGAACGACCTCCTAAAAATAGACTGCAAAAAGTAGAAACCACTTCCGAAGTCCAAAATATTTCCGAAAGCAACGAGTCAGCAGAACCTCCTGTTGCTGAAGATAAAACCGGGTCATCTGATGATGTCCCTCTTAATTTCAGAAAAAGCATTCAAGGCCATCGGCGTGAACTCACTGCTCCAGAGCGGAAAAGACTTCAGAAATCCATTGACAATCGTTTTTATCGCCCCAAAAAGGATGGCGGTGCTGTTGTAAGGTGCGAAATTCAAGGTGCACAGGAAGATTTTGCTCGCCGCTGGGAGCGTTGCTTCTCGGACTACCCTGACCTCCTGACGGATGCCGAAAACAAAGAACAAGTGCAAAAATATATGGAGCGGGCGATTGCTTATCTTCAAACGGTAAAAGCCCGGTTGGACGGAGGTGCGACCCATTAACTATCTAACGACCACTACGCCCTTACCGCAATATCTGCCCTATGCCCGCTTTCTGCTGGATACAGACCTAAGCCACACGGCAAAGCTGCTCTACACTCTGCTGCTTGACAGGGCAACGCTTTCTCAAAAGAACAACTGGGTGGATGAGCGCGGCTTCGTCTATGTAATTTTTCCCATTTCATCATTGAGCGAAGCCCTGCGATGCAGTACCATGAGCATTAAACGTGCATTGCGCTCACTGGAGGATGCCGATCTGATCGAGCGCAGAAGAGGTCGCATTACTGTGCCTAACAGCATCTTTGTAAAAGTCCCGACAGAACAAAAATGTTCCTTTGCATGGAACGATTCTGCCCTATGCGATGGAACAGAAATGATACCTTCCACGGAACAAAAGTGTTCCACTAACCAACGTAATAAGAACAACCTGAAAGATAACCACCTGATAAAATCAAACAATGCTTGTCTATCGTTGAGAGAATACCGGAATGTCTTTCTGACGGAAAAGGAGTATAAGCGGCTCAAGGCTGACTTTGCAGGGCTGGACAGTCTGATTGAGCACTTGTCCGCTTATATCCAGTCCACTGGCAAAAAGTATGCAGACCATGCCGCAACGCTGCGTATCTGGGCAAAGCGGCAGAAGACAGAGAAAAAGACAACACCGGGCATCCCGGACTACACCTTTGTGGAAGGAGAAAGCCTATAGAGACGATTGAGAAAATTTTGGAACCCCCCGTTTCCAGTATGCCCAGAAACGCAGCGGACTATCACGGAGACAACGGTCTGCTTTATTGCGGCAAGTGCCAAACGCCCAAGGAAGCCTTCTTTCCCAAAGGTCTTGTCCTGATGGGAAAGAACAAGCATCCGGTAGAATGTGCCTGTCACAAAGCCGAACGGGAACGGCAGGAGGCAACTGTTAAGGAGCAGAAGCACCTCGACCTTGTGCGGCGGCTGAAAGCAGAAGGCTTTTCGGATTCTGCGATGCTGGATTGGACATTTGAAAACGACAATGGACGCAGCCCTCAGATGCACCATGCACACCGCTATGTAGAACAGTGGCAAACCATGCGCACAGAGAACATCGGGCTGCTGCTCTGGGGCGGTGTGGGCACCGGCAAGAGTTTCCTTGCCGGATGCATCGCGAACGCTCTGATGGAACAGAAAGTGCCTGTGCGTATGACGAACTTTGCACGAATCCTGAACGAGTTGAACAGCAGCTTTTCCGGGCGGAATGAAGCCATCGACAAGTTCTGCCACTATCCCCTGCTCATCATTGACGATTTCGGCATGGAAAGAAGCACCGAGTATGCGCTGGAACAGATCTACAACATCGTGGACAGCCGATACCGCAACCGGAAGCCGTTGATCGTCACCACCAACCTGACGCTGGACGAGATACGGCACCCACAAGATACAGCCCATGCCCGCATCTATGACCGCCTGCTGGAAATGTGCATCCCTGTTTCCTGCATTGGAGTCAGTTTCCGCAAAGAGAACGCACAGGAAAAGCTGGAACGACTGAAACTCTTGATTGGATAAACCGAAAATGACGGAAAGCAAAAACTGCCGGGTGCAATAGTCACCCGGCTACAAAGATTTGGAGGTCTGCCTATGAATTTGAATCGGCCTGACATGACCGAAACCGTGAAATCTGAAAATTATACGAATAAACCCTTGCAAAAGGACTCGAACCCCACTACAATGGAGGTGGTCACTCAAACCAATGCCGTCAAGTCTCCGACTGACAGCCCAGCAACCACGAAGCTGGTGTACACGGTGGAAGAGATCGCACGAATGCTGGCCATCAGCCTGCGCTCTGCTTACAACCTGTGCAACAGCACCACCGAATTCCGTGTCCTGCGGGTAGGCGGAAGCATCCGTGTACCGAAAGACAGTTTCGATGCGTGGCTCTACCGGGCAGCTTGATAAGGAGGCAAACAGTATGGCATATATTACGAAGCGCGGCAACTCTTACAGCGTCCGCTACACCTACGAAGATGAACACGGCAAGAGCTGCGACAAATGGGAAAGTTTTCCTACAAAAGAGGAGGCAACGAACCGAAAGAAGCAGATCGAACATGAACTGGCAGCTGGCACATTCCTGATTCCGTCCTCGGTGACGGTGGCAGAGTTCCTCATGGATTGGCTGCCCAAGCAGTGCAGCAAGCACAAGTGGGCCCCCAAAACCTACGAATCCAATCTTTCCACCATCCAGAATCTGATTATCCCCTATATCGGCAGCATGGAGATGCAGAAACTCAAGCCCTACCACATGGAAAACCTCTATACGACCCTGAGCAAAACGCCCTGCGGTTCGTATATCGAGGGAAAGAAGCAAGAACTGACCGAAAAGCAGAAACAGCGGTTTCTTTCCGGCACGACGATCCATGAGGTGCACCGGCTGCTGGGAACAGCCTTCCAGTATGCCGTGGAGTGGGGAATCCTGATTAAGAGTCCTGTTCCCGTGGACAGCCCCAAGAAGTCCACGCAGGAGCGCTCCATCTGGACGGTAGAGGAAATGCGGGCGGCTCTGGACAGCATGGAGGACCCTATCCTGCATCTGGCAGTCCACCTCACACTGGTGGGCGCACTGCGAGAGGGCGAGATCGTAGGTCTGACCCCAGAGGATATTGACTTTGATGCTGCGGACGGCATCGGAACATTCCGTATCAACAAATCCATGCAGCGGGTGCGAAAAGAAGCCCTGAACCAAGTGGACGATGGCTGCATCATCAAGGTATTCCCGGACAAGCTGGAGCGCAGCACCACTTCCCTCATCCTAAAAAGTACCAAAACGGCATCCTCCTGCCGCACTATCTTTATGACCTCTGCACTGAAAGAGGAATTGAAGAAGTGGCTGAATCAGCTGGCGGCAGACGAGAGAAAAGACCCGACACGCTACCATGACAGCGGAATGCTGTTCCGTCTGCCCAATGGTCTGGCAGTGGAGCCGGTGCTCATCCGCAAAAAGTTCCTCAAATGGCAGGATACACACCCGGAGTTCCCGCGCATTGTGTTTCACGGTCTGCGCCATTCCAGCGCAACCTATCAACTGATGATCTCCGGCGGCGATGTGAAGGCCGTTCAGGGCACCACAGGACACGCCACGGCGGATATGTTGGTGAACACCTACGCCCATATCCAGCAGTCCTCTCGTGTAGAACTGGGTAAGAAGTTCGAGGAAGGTTTCTACGCCAAACAGGAAAGCCCCAGCCCGCAGGCTGTGCCCGCTGCAGGCGAACCGACCATCTCTATAACTGCTCTACTGGAACTTCTGAAGAATGCAGACCCCGAAGTAAAGGCACAGCTCCGTCTGGCTCTGCTGACCTGATGCAAAATTTACCACGCATTTCAAAGCAATTCCAGCCCATGCAGAG
>OGGG01001985.1_pt1 | contig 13989 bp, 10 predicted proteins | sample 1571201 | NCBI WGS metagenome assembly OGGG01 (sample SAMEA2581946, study PRJEB24529) | metagenome | biome: Human gut stool | place: China | collected 2011 | reverse complement strand
GAGCAAAATAAAGAAATTCCGTACAAAAATTCCTGATTTAGGAACTTTTTTTGTACGGAATTCATCGTTTTTGGACTATTTACACCAAACTAACTTTCCAGTTAGTTCTTAAAGCTATGAATAGGTGCGGGGATGCGGCCGCCGCGGTTGACGAAAGCATCACAGGAGAAGGTATTCACGGGCATGATGGGTGCGTAACCTAACAGGCCGCCGAACTCTACGGTCTCTCCCACGCCTTTTCCGATTACGGGGATGATTCTGACTGCGGTGGTCTTCTGGTTCACCATACCGATGGCCATTTCATCCGCAATGATACCGGAAATGGTGGTTGCCTTGGTGTCTCCGGGAATGGCGATCATATCCAGACCTACGGAGCAGACACAAGTCATGGCTTCCAGCTTCTCGATGGTGAGGGCTCCGGCATTCACGGCATCGATCATTCCCTGATCTTCACTGACAGGAATGAATGCACCACTTAAACCGCCGACGTAGGAAGATGCCATAACACCGCCCTTTTTCACCTGATCATTCAACAGCGCCAGGGCTGCAGTGGTTCCGGGAGCTCCGGCATGTTCCAGACCGATCTCACACAGGATATCCGCTACGCTGTCGCCGATGGCCGGGGTCGGTGCCAGAGACAGATCCACGATGCCAAAGGGAACATTTAACATCCGGGATGCCTCCTGTGCTACCAGCTGACCTACACGGGTTACCTTAAAAGCAGTCTTCTTGATAGTCTCACAGAGAACCTCGAAGTTCTCGCCGCGCACCTTTTCCAGTGCGGTCTTTACAACGCCGGGGCCGCTGACACCGACATTGATGATCTTGTCTGCTTCGGTCACACCATGAAAGGCACCTGCCATGAAAGGATTATCATCCGGTGCATTACAGAATACTACCAGCTTTGCACAGCCCAGGGAATCATCTTCCTTGGTATACTCTGCAGTCTCCCTGACCATCTCACCCATCAGCTTTACGGCATCCATGTTGATACCGGTCTTGGTGGAGCCCAGGTTCACAGAGCTGCACACACGCTCTGTGGTAGACAGCGCCAGAGGAATGGAACGGATCAGCAGTTCGTCCGCCGGGGTCATTCCCTTGCTGACCAATGCGGAATAACCGCCCAGGAAGTTCACACCAACCTCATGTGCTACCTTATCCAATGTCTTTGCAATACTTGCAAAGTCTTCTATCGTATGACATGCCGCACCACCGATCAGTGCAATGGGAGTTACGGAAATTCTCTTATTTACAATGGGGATGCCAAATTCTCTGGAGATCTCCTCTCCGGTCTTCACCAGATCCTTGGCTGCTTCGTAGATTTTGTTATAAATCTTCTCATTTAATCTGTCCAGATCGGAATCGATACAGTCTAACAGGCTGATACCCAGTGTGATGGTACGCACGTCCAGGTTCTCTTCCTCGATCATTTTGTTGGTCTCTGTTACTTCATATAAATTGATCATTACGGCTCCTATCTGCCCCTTCGGGTCTTATTTATTTCGAAATCGTGGGGCTTATCAGATGCGGTGCATCTTGTCAAAGATCTCTTCCTTCTGGCACTTGATCACTACGCCAATCTCTTCTCCGAGAGCAGCCAGTTCATCTGCCATATCACCAAAAGTTTTCTGCATCTGATTGGTGTCAACGATCATCATCATGTTAAAATATCCCTGTACGATGGTCTGGGAAATATCCAGGATATTGATGCCGTTTTCCGCAAGATAGGTACATACCTTTGCGATAATGCCTACTGTGTCCTTACCAACTACCGTAATAATTGTTCTTTTCATAATCGCCCTCATTTTCTGCATGAAATCATGCTATTATTTTTATCTATTAAACTACACTTTACTACAATTTGCAACCTCAAGTTCAGCCTATGAACATATTCAGACACAGAAATCATACTTGCATCATTTTGTGAGCGAATATGTTTCAGGCACCGAGCGCCAAACTATGGAGCAAAGCTAGTCATGAAATGACGCAAAAGCGTGCTATGATGCGGCTCCAACGAATAATGCTGGCTGATGCGCTGCGCATCCGCTACGCAATATTGATCACCGGAGATACATTGCTCCTGTCTGCCACCATCATCCGGAAGTCTTCCGCCCGGTAGGGGTTCTCTCCCATGGTGATTTCCATCCGGACCGCTTCATAGGCCAGCTCCGGAAGATTATTCTCCTTGCTGAGATGTCCCAGCACGATAGCCTGCAGCTTGTCATGCAGGATTCGACAGAGCAGCTTGCCGGAATTTTCATTGGAAAGGTGTCCTCTGTCCCCCAGAATTCTCTGTTTGAGATAATAGGGATAAGGTCCTACCTGCAACATCTTCACATCATGATTCGCTTCCAGCAGCAAGGCATCCATTCCCTTCAGGCACTCCACGGTGTAATCATTATAGACTCCTAAATCCGTACAGATTCCTACCTTTTTATCTCCGTAAGCAATACGATAGCCCACCGGCTGTGCCGCATCATGGGAGATTTTCATGGGATTGACAGTGAGATCCTTGATAGTCAGTTTCACATCTTCCTTCACTTCCCGAAACAGGGCTGGATCGATCTTGCCCAGATTCCCCATCTTCTGGATTTCTTCCAGGGTTCCCGTTGTGGCATAGATCGGCACTTCATATTTTCTCGCCATGACACCCAGTCCCGCCACATGATCCATATGTTCGTGGGTCACCAGGATGCCATCCAGATCTCTTCCGGTGAGTCCCAGACTGTTCAGCCCGGCCTCCGCCTTTTTGCCGCTGATTCCCACGTCCACCAGCAGATGCGTGGCCTCTGATCCCACATAAATACAGTTGCCGCTGCTGCCGCTGGCAATACTACATAATCTCATAACTTCTTAATCTCTTTTCTATCTTACTTCTGTCTTACTCTTTGCCGTTTTCCATCTTCGGCATTAATGCATACTAGTGCATGCTTTTCCAGTAGATCTCGATCACATCTCCCTCGTTCAAAGGTTCCATGAACTGTGCCGGGCGTCCATTTAAGTTCGTCACAATGGATCTGCCTGCGGATGCGGAGGATCCCAGATCAAAATCAATATAATCAAACACATCCACAAATACATAGGAAGCCTTACCCTGCATGGTGATGGGGGAATGGTTCACGATCACTGTTAATGGATGCGGTCCCTGTGGTGCCACGCTTTGGCTCTGTGCCGTCTGTTCCACGCTTTCGTACTTTTCGTCCTGCTTCCCGGAAGTCCCCTGCGTTGTCACGGAAGCCGTCCCGTTTTCTGCTGCAGTCTCTGTCCCCTGTGTCATCGCCGCTTCTCCTGCCACAGCCTCTGCCTTCTGCATCACAGGCCCTTCTCCATAAACAGGCTCTTCTCTATAGGCATCCTCTTCTGTGTCCGCATCCGGCAGGTCTGCATAACTCCCTTCCGGCAGCGGGTTCTTCATATCCCAGCTTACGGTGAAATGCTCATAAACTCTGGTATCCGGCTGCGCCGCTGTATCATTGACCCTGATATCCGCACCGAGAGGCACATCCAGAAATTCTGCGATTTCCTTTACAGTATAAGAATTCCGAATCCGAATATCATCGTTCTGGCCGATCCGGTAGAATTCATTCTCTCTGTGACCGTTGACTTCCGCTGTCTTCGGCAGATTGATCTGTTTACCGTTCACATAGACCTGCAGTGCATCCCCCAGTTCAGAGAGTTTTCCCAGCTCCAACACCGCCGGTTCGCCCTCCGTGGAAGGTGTTACCACAATGCGGTCCCCATTATGTACCTGGGTATACATATCCGCCTCGTCTCCGTTGACCCGGATGACTGCTGCCTCTCCCTGTTCGCCCCGCACCATACGGGTCTTACCATTGACAGTAAACAGAAGGGCTTCCCCTTTTCTGGGGAACAGCTGGTCATTGGGGAACTGCATCTGCATAGCTGCATCTGTCACGGATAATTTGCCGTTATCATAGAGCTTTACCCGCTCTCCGTTGAATTCCACGAAAATAAAATTATTGCTCTGTACATAATAGCTTAAACAGATACCGATAGGTGTTACCATCATGGCATCCTTTCTGGCATTTTCCAGTTCAAATGTAATGGTCTGCATGACTTCCTGTCCCCGGATTGCCACACGTTCCTTCACGATGCCCAGCTTCTCTGCCAGCTTCTCCGTGTAACCGGGCACCATTCCACCGCCGCCTACCACGAACACGGCACTGACCGGTTTGTCCCCGTTCAGTTCTTTGATGGTATCGGATACCAGCTGGGTCATACGTTCGATCTCCGGATCCAGCAGTTCCAGCACTTCGCTGGCTTTGATGGTCTGGGGCAGTCCCATGATATCTTCGTATTCGATAGTCTCCTGGGTTCTGCATTTTCTCTTGATCTGCTCGGCCACCTCGAATTCCACGAGACAATGCTGTACCAGAATATCCGTCAGGCTGTCTCCTGCTACGGGGATCATGCCATAGGCTGTGATGGTTCCCTCTTTGGTAATGGAAATATCACTGGTGCCTGCACCCACGTCCACCAATGCCATATTTAACATACGGAACTTCTCCGGAATTGCTACCTGAATGGCAGCAATAGGCTCCAGTGTCAGATTCGCCACATGCAGGCCCGCCAGTTCTACTGCCTTATACAGACCGTCCACTACATCATCCGGCAGAAACGTGGCGATCAGATCCACTGCAATGTTTTTTGCCTTATGTCCCTCCAGATTACCCATCTGGTAGCCATTCATGTAATACCGCATGGCCGTATAACCCACACAGTAGAATTTCATATCTGTATCCGTATTGCTGTTCTGGAATTCCTCGTAAGCCTTCTCCACGCCCATGGTACACAAGGAATACACATCTTCCTGCGTGATCTCCCGGTCACTCTCAAAGCTGTGCTCCACATAGGTAGTGACGGTACGCAACACACGGCCTGCAGCTGCGATACATACTTCCGTAAGTTCTCTGCCCAGATCCGCTTCCAGCTGTTCCTTTACCTGGGAAATAGTCTCTCCCACCTTGCCGATGTCATGGATCTGTCCATCCAGCATGGCTCTGGTCTCATGCTCCTTGGAGCGCTGTGCCAGCACATGGAACTTCCCGCCATTTAAGTATCCTACCGTACCTACGATGCTTCTCGTACCGATATCCAGTCCGAATACCAACTGTCCCTGTTTTTCTTTTACTCCTTCCATGAATATGCCTCCAGTTTCTGTCTGATCTGTCTGTAGCTGTCTTCCAGACTGTCACTGTTATCAATGACAAAATCACAATGCTGCCGGAATTCTTCCTCCGAAAGCTGTGATGCTATGATCTTTTCTATCTTCTCCGGTGTGTAACCGCGGCTTTCCGAAAGTCTTCTTCTGCGTACATCTTCTCTGGCGTAGATATACCACATTTCATCCACTATATGTTCATACCCGCTCTCGATCAAAAGTGCCGCTTCCACAAAAAACAGTTCCACATCGCCCTTATTCTTTGCCTCTGCCAGACGATCCGCCAGATATTTTTTAACCGCAGGATGAATGATGGCATTCACCTGTTCCAACAGTGTCGGATCTGCAAAAATCTTTGCCGCCATTACCGGCTTATCGATCTGTCCGTCCGGCGCAAGGATTCCGTCTCCCATCAGCGCTACCAGCGCATGATAGCCTTCGGTTCCCGGTTCCTTGACTTTATGCCCGATCTCATCCGCCAGATAGATCTCACATTTATAATGCTGTCCGATATATTTTAAAATCTCTGTTTTCCCGGCACCCACACCGCCGGTAATACCTATAAAACGCATTTATTTCGCCTCATACCAGTTATTGCCCGTGTGCAGATCGATTTCCAGCGTCACCGCCAGATCTGCCGCGGACTTCATATTTTCCGTAAGGATCTCACGGACTCTTGCCTCTTCCTCCCGTGCGGTCTCGACCAACAGTTCGTCATGCACCTGCAGGATCAGACGGGATTTTAACCCTTCCTCTTTCAATGCTTTCCATACCTTGATCATGGCGATCTTGATAATATCCGCCGCCGTTCCCTGAATAGGGGCATTCATGGCCACTCGCTCGCCGAAGGACCGTTGCATGAAATTGGAGGATGACAGTTCCGGGATAGGGCGTCTTCTGCCAAACATGGTCTCCGTATAGCCCTTTTCCTTTGCATCCGCCACCAGTTTGTCGATGAATTCCTTCACCTTCGGGTAAGTGGCAAAATACTGTTCAATGTACTGTGCCGCTTCCTTTTTGCTGATACTCAGATCCTGACTCAGTCCAAAGGAACTGATACCGTAGACGATACCGAAATTGACTGCCTTGGCATTCCGGCGCTGCAGATCCGTGACTTGCTCGAAAGGAGTATGGAATACCTTGGATGCCGTGATCCGGTGAATATCCTCTTCCTGTCTGTAAGCATCAATCAGCTGTTCGTCTCCGGACATATGAGCCAGCACACGCAGTTCGATCTGGGAATAGTCCGCATCCATGAATTCATAGCCTTCTCTGGGGATAAATACCTTGCGGATCTGTCTGCCCAGTTCCATACGCATGGGAATGTTCTGCAGATTCGGCTCTGTAGAGCTGATACGCCCCGTGGCAGTAATGGTCTGATTGAAATTCGTATGGATCCTGCCGTCCTCTTCAATAAAAGCTGCCAGTCCGTCTGCATAGGTGGACTTTAACTTGGTCAGACCTCTGTATTCCAGAATATCTCTTACAATAGGGTAATCCGCCGACAGCTTTTCCAGCACATCCGCAGCTGTGGAATATCCGGTCTTGGTCTTCTTGCCGCCGGGGATCTGCATGGTCTCAAACAGTACCTCGCCCAGCTGCTTGGGGGAATTGATATTGAACTCTGTTCCTGCCTGTGTGTGAATGGACTGTTCCAGTTCCTCAATGCGGGCCACCAGTGCATCCCCATAAGCCTTCAGTTCCTCCCGCTTTACAGCCACACCTTCCTTCTGCATGTCATACAGTACCAGTGAAAGAGGCATCTCCATCTCCTCCATGAGACATTTCATGCCTGCTGCCTCCAGCTTGTCCTTCAGGACTTTTTTGCCTTTCCGGGAGACATAGGCTCCGTAGCACGCATACTCCATGGCTTTCCCGGCGTCCTCGGAAAGCAGTGTCCGAAAATCTCTCTTGCCGAATACTTCCGCTCTGCCCGGGATCAGAATTCCCAGATGCTCCGAAGCAATGGCCTCCATGTCATAATCATTCTTCAGAGGATTCAGCAGATACGCCGCGATCAATACGTCAAAATACTGTTCTGTACTGCTGCGGTCCAGATAGTCATACTGGTGCTTCACATCAAAGGTAGCGATCTGTGTATCCTTACCTGCGGAAAGTTCCTGTAGAGCTTCCGTGATCTCTGCGGTGTCATCCACAGATTCCACCGCTTCCGCAAACAGACTTAACTGCCCTTCCGGTTCCTTTTCATGGGTCAGGGCATAAAATACCGTCTCCTCATCGGACACAGACAATGCCACCCCCAGCAATTCTTCTTTTTTCGTAGTAGCATCCACTGGTTCCGTGATCAGCCACAGGCCGATCTCCTTCTGTTTCTGCGCTTTTTTCAGATATTGTAAAAATTCTTTTTTATCTTCAATCTGTCGGAAGCTTTCTGCGATCTTGCTGTCATTGGCGGCGGCATCTTTTTCAAATCTTCCCAACAGATTTTTGAATTCCAGACGTTTGCACAAGGTATAGGCTTCCGGGGTATAGAACCCCTCTGCTCTGGCCTGTTCGTAATCCAACTGCAATTCGCAGTCGGTCTTGATCGTTGCCAGCGTCTTGCTCAGATCTGCCAGATCCTTATGCTCGATCAGGGATTCCCGGATACTTTTTTTCGAGATTTCTTCCACATGGGCATAAATATTATCCAGAGAACCGTACTCCACCATCAGTGCCTGTGCGGTTTTCTCTCCCACCTTCGGCACTCCTGGAATATTATCGGCGGTATCTCCCATCAGGGCTTTCAGTTCGATAAACTGTAACGGAGTCACCTGATAGGCAGCCAGTACATCTGCGGCATAATAATCCTCGATCTCCGTTCTGCCCTGCTTCGTCTTCGGAATCCGGATCTTGATATGATCCGTGGCAATCTGCAGCAGATCTCTGTCACCGGAGACCAGTGATACTTCCAATCCGGCCTGCTCTGCTTTTTTGGCCAGCGTTCCAAGAATGTCATCTGCTTCCAGTCCCGCCTGCTCCATAATGGTAATATGCATGGCCTTCAGGATTTCCTTCATGACGGGCACCTGCTCCCGCAATTCCTCCGGCATAGGCTTTCTCGTTCCCTTGTAAGCCTCATACATTTTGTGGCGGAAAGTCGGTGCATGAACATCAAAAGCCACTGCCAGATATTCCGGCTTTTCCTCCTCCAGAATTTTAAACATAATATTCAAAAAACCATAAATGGCATTTGTGTGCAGTCCCTCTGCATTACTCAGATCCGGCACTCCGTAGAATGCCCGGTTCAATATACTGTGTCCGTCGATCAATACCAGTTTCTGACTCATACTCTGTCTATCCTATCTTAATTCTGTCCTCTTGATTCTATCAGGTGTCGCTAAGAGATGATCCATCCCAGAAATCCCATAAGAAAAATCACCGTCAGCACTTCCAGTACGGCCCCTGTCTTCAGAAAAGCCATATGAAATCTTACCTTGCGTTTTGCTTCCGCAAGTCTCAGTTCCAGTTCTCTCTGCAGGTCAAAAGCATCGCCGTCTTCCAGACGCTGCATACCTTCCGTTACAAGGAACTGAATCACCAATTCCTCCTTGCAGCCCGGGCATTCCCGCATATGCTCCCCGAATTCCTGCAAGGTCTGAAAATCCAGTTTTCCTGCAATGAAATCAGGAATATTCTTTTCAAATTCTTTGCAATTCATGCTTCCACCCTATTCCAAAACAGTTCTATAGATTGCGTTCCCATATACTCATACACTTCTACTATACAACATCTTGTGTAAAAAGACTAGAAAAATAGTAGCAAGATTCCAGAAAAAAACTCTTGTCAACTTTTTTAATCTATGATAAAATAATCTCTGTTGTGAGTGTTTGAATGCCGGCGTGTCGGAATGGCAGACGAGGCAGACTCAAAATCTGTTGGTGGCAACACCGTATGGGTTCAAGTCCCATTGCCGGCAGTTAGTGCAGAATCAAATCGGTTCTGCGCTTTCTTTTTGTATTTTTATAACCACATCGCATTTCCTGCTTTTTCTAATTTTTTTCCAATCATCTCCTATGGATTAATTGTTACAAAATTGTTACAATTCATTTGTGTTTAGCTAACACAGACGTAACCGAACACCAGGCAACAGGAAAAGGAGGAAGAAAGTATGTGTTTCAAATTCATTAACTGTTCTCAGTGGTTGAATGCATTCTGCGGCTACTTCAATTTTGGCTGCTAATATCGTTTTCGACGAATAGAGCGTTCCATAGACGCACGAAAAGGCTCTCCCGTTTGGGATGAGCCTTTTCTTATTTCTACACTTTTTCTATGAATTTATACATTTTTACCGATAGTCATAACGGAGGGTGACATCATTGCCCTGTACCTGTACTTCCGCACAGCTTCCGGTGACAATCGGCATCATGGGTGCCAGATGTCCCAGATCCATATCCATGATCACGGGAACATTCTTCTCTCCCGCCACGGCCAGAACTGCCTGGTACTGATCCAGTCCCATCATCTCCTGTCCGAAACACAACGGTCTTCCGATGAGAAAACCTTTGACATACTGAAACCATCCGGCTTCCTCCATCTGCCATATGGCTCTGCGGATGGCAAAAACATTCAGGTCACATGCTTCCAGGAACCAGATGATTCCGTCCTCTTTATACTTTTCCAGAAAATCCTGTGTTTTATCAAACCGGGTTCCCAGTAGATTCACCAGACAATCCATACAGCCGCCCAGCAACCGACCTGAAAAGCGGATCTCCGGTTCCTTTTCTGCTGTCTGTCTGCCAAGATACTTTTTCAGCACTCTGGATTCCGTGGTGTTATAGGGCAACAGAGGCTGTTCTTCATTTTTCAGAGACTCCTTTTCCCACTTGTCATATCCATGCACCTCTTTGGTCTCTCCGGTCAATATTCCGAAGGCATCTTTCAGGGATGCATGCCAGGGCTCCATGCCAAAGGCGGCCGCGCAGGGGCCGTAGACGGAGGCGGTATCACAGATGGTTGCCAGCAGATAGGTCATGTTGGTATTGTCAGAATACCCCAGATACCACTTGGGCTCTGCTGCCTGCAGACGCTCAAAATCCACATGGCTCATGGTCTCGCACATCAGTTCTCCGCCACCGCAGGAGATCAGACAGTCATTTTCCGGGCTGCAATAGTAATCCGTCAGCTCCTGCCCGCATTTTTCGGGGGTGTTACTGATACCGATGCCCTCTCCGGCATAACAGTTGGGGCCTAATTGTAACTGATAGCCCATTTCCCGGAATTTCTTCTGGGCATTGCCAAAGGCAGTGTAATAAGGTTCTATCTGACAGCCAAAAGAAGGGGCCACAAATCCAATGGTTCCTCCCCGCTGTATATGTTTCGGATATTTCATTGCTTCGTATCCTCCTATATCGCCCATTCGCATTCCGGGCTATCGCCCTTCTTGCTCATGTTCGTTCACTTCCCTCATAGGAGGTTTGCTTTGCCTGCAAGCAGTCACGCCAACCTCCTATGGGTAAGTGTTATGCGTCAAAATTAATCTTATTATAAATATCGAAACAGTCAAAGGTTGCAAAATAATCCTTCGGTGTCTCGGCACGGCGGATCAGTTCCACGCTGCCGTCCTCCTTCAGCAGAAGCTCTGCGGATTTCAGCTTACCGTTGTAATTGTAACCCATGGCAAAACCGTGTGCACCGGTATCGTGGATGGCAATATAGTCACCGATATCGATTTTTGGCAGCATCCGGTCGATGGCGAATTTGTCGTTGTTCTCGCACAGGGAACCGGTCACATCGTACTTGTGGTCGCAGGGCTCGTTTTCCTTGCCCAGTACAGTGATGTGATGGTAAGCGCCGTACATGGCGGGACGCATCAGGTTCACGGCACAGGCATCCACACCGATGTATTCCTTATGAGTATGCTTCTCATGGATGACCTGGGTCACCAGATGTCCGTAAGGTGCCATCATATAACGACCAAGCTCTGTGTAGATTGCCACATCACCCATGCCTGCCGGTACCAGAACTTCCTCATATACCTTACGCACGCCTTCGCCGATGACTCTGATGTCGTTGGGTTCCTGATCCGGACGGTAAGGAATACCGATACCACCGGACAGATTGATGAAGGTAATGTGTGCGCCGGTCTCCTCTTTCAGCTTTACTGCCAGTTCGAACAGTTCTCTTGCCAGAGTGGGATAATAGTCATTCGTTACCGTGTTACTGGCCAGAAAAGAATGGATACCGAAATTCTCCACACCCTTTGCCTTCAGGATCTTATATCCCTCAAACATCTGCTCCGTGGTGAAACCGTATTTAGCATCGCCCGGATTGTCCATGATGTTATTGCTGATGGAAAAATATCCGCCGGGATTGTAACGGCAGCTCAGGGTCTTGGGTAGATAACCGATGGTCTTCTCCAGGAAATCGATATGGGTGATGTCATCCAGATTGATGGTGGCACCGATTTTTGCCGCATATTCGAATTCATGGGCCGGGGTATCGTTGGAGGAGAACATAATGTCCTCTCCCTTTACCCCCATAGCATTGCTGAGCATCAGCTCTGTCAGAGAGGAGCAGTCACATCCACAGCCGTAATCTCTTAAGATGTTGATCAGAAAAGGGTTGGGAGTCGCCTTTACCGCAAAGAACTCCTTGTAGCCCTTGTTCCACGCAAAAGCTTCCTTCAGCGCCTTCGCATTCTCCCGGATTCCCTTTTCATCATAGATATGAAACGGTGTGGGATATTTTTCTGCGATCTTTTCGATCATTTCTTTGGTAACAAATGCCTTTTTTTCCATAAGTATCTCCTCTGCATCTATCTTATTTACAGTAACGCGCTTCTCATCTCTTCCGGAGTCAGAGTGCTCAGATAAGCAGGTGCCACATCAAATACGGTCTTGCAGCCCTTCTGGCCTTCCTGATTCATGCGGTAAGCAGCTCTTGCATAAGCGGTCAGTACGCAGGAAGTGAACTCCGGGTTGGAATCCAGCTTTAAGCTGTACTCGATCACATGGTTGTGCTCACCGTTTAAGCCGGTCTTGCCGGTACGCAGTACAAATCCGCCGTGAGGGATACCTGCGTGATCTCTCTGCAGTTCTTCCTCAGTGATGAAATGTACAGTAGTATCATAATCTGCAAAATAGTTGGGCATGGTCTTGATCTGCTCTTCGATCTGTTCCTTGTCTGCGCCCTCTTCCGCTACCACAAAGCACTCTCTGGTATGCTTCTGTCTGGTGGTCAGAACCGGATTCTCACAGTTTCTGACAGCTTCCAGTGCGGACTCTACGGGAATGGTATACTGCTTGGCATCCTTGACACCGGGGATACGACGGATGGCATCGGAATGTCCCTGGCTGACACCCTTACCCCAGAAGGTATAATCGCTGCCGTCTCTTAAAATGGCATTGGCATACAGTCTGTTCAGGGAGAACATACCGGGATCCCAGCCTACGGAAATCATGGCTACCTTGCCGCCCTCTTTTGCTGCAGCATCTACCTGTGCGAAATGCTCGGGGATCTTCGCATGGGTATCAAAGCTGTCTACCACGTTGAAATATTTTGCATACTCTGCGGTCTGTTTGGGCAGATCGGTTGCGGAGCCTCCGCACAGCACCAGGACATCGATCTTGTCCTGCATGGACAGTAACTGATCTACATTATAAACCTTCACATCTGTTAAAGTCTTTACTGTAGCAGGATCTCTTCTGGTAAATACGGCTACCAGCTCCATGTCATCATTCTGCTTTACTGCACATTCCATTCCTTTTCCTAAGTTACCATAACCTAAAATTGCGACTCTGATACTCATTTTTCTATCCCTTTCTATTTTATCCTATTTATGAGAACGCTGCGGCCGTTTCCACCCGGCAAAAGCGTTTTCTACATAATTATTGCTCACCCTGCTTCAACCGAATGAGGGCGATCTCGTTGCGCATGGCATCCTTGAAGACTCTGACAAAATTCTTCTGGCCACTGTAAAGGCAGGTATCACTGCTCTTTCCCGTCACCGTACCGGTGAGAATGTACTCGGAATCTATGATGAGACGGATCTGATCCATCTGCTGTTCCTCTTCCTTAGGCTCTCTGAAATGCTCCGGCACCAGGTATTCTATGATCCCGGCCTTTAATTCCGCATCTTCCGGAAAAGGTTCTCTGTTGTCTTCTGAAATCAGCACCACTTTTTTCTGTGCCCGGACCAGCTCCCTGATCTCCTCCGACCATTGCTCCAGGAATTCACCTGTTGCGGAAAAATAAATACGCTTCTCGGCACCCAGAAGCATGTGCCGGATCTTGTCACAGATGTGGTCATAGCCTTCGATGGTGATATAGCCTTCTCTAGGTAAATTTTTCCTGGGGCCATCCGCCACCAGACGTTCTTTTGCTTTCCGCAGATACCGGATCCGGTTATCACAGAACTCGGATAATGCTACAGCCAGATATTTTGAGGAGGTTCCTTCGATCACATAAGCAGCTCCATGCTCCACCAACGATGCCAGTCCATTATAGACATTGGATCTGGAAATCCCCGTCAGCTTCGCCACCTCATAGCCTGTCAGTTCTTCATTTTGAAGAAGACACAGGTAAATGGCAGCCTCCTGCCTGCTCAGTCCGAACAGGATAAGTTGTTCTATGATTGCCGCTTCTTCCATAGGTACTCCTTTTAGTGGTTCTTTACAGGAACACTATAGTAAGGATTCCTTGTTTTGTCAATAGGGGAAATACTTATTGAGAAAAGATGTCAGTAAAGAAATAGAAAGTGATGCCACTCCTCCGGGAGTTCTGTTTGTATTAAAAACGCCCTTTTTTGCTAAAAAAATACAAAAACAGGAGATTTTGGCCTTTTATAAGAGCTTATTTTCGCTAAA
>OGGG01001983.1_pt1 | contig 13996 bp, 8 predicted proteins | sample 1571201 | NCBI WGS metagenome assembly OGGG01 (sample SAMEA2581946, study PRJEB24529) | metagenome | biome: Human gut stool | place: China | collected 2011 | reverse complement strand
CCGGAACAGCAAAATACAAGGCTAAAAAAGAATGTTTTACAACATACATTAACCAAATTCTATTTACCAATTAAATCCCTTAACAAATACAGTCTCAACCTTAAAAAAATCAAGAACGAGACTGCATTATCATATTACCTCTCACAACCATCAATTACTTTTGTCTAAAAATCATACACCCCATGTCAAAAATTTAGACACTCACAGAAAGCAGAAAAATCGCATATATCTATAAATCAACGATTTGAAATAATGGCACGAAAATTGTATCGTACATTTGCAGTAAAAACAAAACCAAACACAGAAAAATGAAAACTTACTTTACCTTTTTACAGCGCAACAAGCTTTTTACCTTTGTCAATGTCATTGGACTAAGTATCTCACTCATGTTTCTCCTGCTGATTACCCACATGGTGACCCGACAGCTCACCGTAGACAAAGACATGAAAGATGCAGACCGGACTTATGTACTGGCTAACGAGATATGGGCTGGGGGGCACATCTTGCTGGGTGACAAACTGCAAAGCCGTTATCCGGAAATAGAAGACTGGTGTGCCGTAAGCGGTTCCTATGAACAGTTTGTCAAAACTAACGACCAGCCGGTTAATATACAAATGATGTTTGTCCGCGAAAACTTCTTCCGGTTCTTCAACTTTCATCTGCTGGAAGGGAATCCGGAAACCTTGCTGACCAATGAAAACAACATCGTGCTGACACGTTCCTGTGCCATCAAGCTGTTTGGAACGGAACATGCGTTAGGAAAAACACTTATTGAACAAGCATTCGGTGACCGGCGCTGCACAGTAAGTGGAATCATTGAAGACATTGATAATTCTATTTTTCCTTCCAATATTGAAGCATTCAGCCTTCATAAGAATGTACGATACGTTAATTGGAGCGCCAGCGAAGAAAATACCCACTTAGGCAATGCCGCCAGCTGCATCTTCTTCCTGCGTTTCCATCCGAACGTCAACCCCAACGACAAAGCCGATGACATTGCCCGCTTCTTCAAAGAATTCTTCTGGATTTACCAGTATGATTCCGTTAAAGAAGTATTATTCATCCCCATACACGAGTTTTACTTCTCCGATACACTGGCCGCCGGAGCCATACTCAACCAATATAGCCTGAAAGTGGTACTTATTTTCCTGACCATCGGCGTCTTGATTCTGTTTATGGCCATCTTCAACTATACCAGCATGAGCATTGCCCAGACCAGCTACCGGGCAAAGGAAATGGCTACCCGACGCCTGTTAGGTTCCTCCAAGAAAAGCATCTTCTGGCGCATGATTGCCGAATCGTTCCTGCTGACCACGCTGGCCTTTGTGATTGGTTTTCTGCTGGCCAAGGCTGCAGAACCTACAGCCATGGAACTACTTCATACACGGCTTGACATTGTGGGTGACTTAAATCCCGTTACCCTATCGTGCTACCTGCTTCTGATTACCGTACTTTCCTTGCTCTCCGGATTCGTACCTGCCACCCTGCTGTCACAATACAATCCGCTGGACATCGTAAAAGGTACCTTCCGCCGCAAGACCAAGACTTTATACCTCCGCCTGCTAAACATTGTGCAAAACGGACTCACCATCGCCATGCTAGGATGTGCCATTTACCTAAGTGTACAGATTTACCGCATCCTACATGCCCCATTAGGGTATGAATACAAACATGTCATCCACTACCCGCCTATGGCCAGCGACCAGAAACTTCAGCTTTTCCGCCAGGAAGCCCAGAAACTTCCTTTCGTAAAACGTGTCAGTTTTGCACAAGGTACTCCCATTGACGGCGGAAACAATGATAGCATGTACTTCACATCGGCTGACAGTACCAAAGACCTAAGCTTCCAGACTTTTGTGGTGGACTCTGCCTTCATCGACATCTTCCATATCCAAATTACGGAAGACCGCCATGCAGGATACAATCCAAAAAATTTCTTTGTAAGCCAGTCGGCCATGAAAGACTTACGTCAGTTGGGATTTACAGACTTTGTAAGAAGTGACCGTGGGGGCTATACCATGAACGTGGTTGGAGAATTCAAAGACTTTCAGATTCGCTCTCTGCTTATGAAAGATCCTCATCCGCTGCGCATGCAAATTGCTCCATCCGACAGCATCAGCCCATGGAACATCCTGGTAGAAGTACGCGATGAACAACCCGAAGCTTATAAAAAGCAACTGGACCAGCTCTATTCCAAGATAATAGACGGATACCCGTTTGATTCAGAATGGTATGACGCACTGGTACAGAAAATATATGAAGACATTACCCGTATGAATCATCTGATTCTTATCTTCACCTGCGCAGCACTGGTTATCTCCCTGTTAGGACTTACCGCCATGAGTATCTACTTCATCGCACAACGTAAACGAGACATCGCCGTACGCAAGGTATTCGGTTCCGACAGCCGCAGTGAAATGCTCCGGCTAATGAAATTTTCTTCCGCATCACTAGCGGTCAGTCTGATCATCGGCCTCCCGCTGATGTATATCGGCATTCAGCAGATAGACAAGATTGTGACCTACGAAAGCAGTTTCCCCTGGTGGGTACCGGTTGCCGCTTTCCTGATTGTAGCCCTCATCTCACTGGCCTCCGTCTGGCTAATCAGCCGAAAAGCCGTACGGGAAAATCCAGTACTGAATCTGAAAACAGAATAGTCTTTATCAACTCAGAAACATAAAAAATGAAAATATGAAAACCATCCTACGAAATCTATTCTATACGCTGAAACGCTTCCAGAGCGCCTCTGTGCTGAACCTGATGGGACTTTCGGCTGCCTTTGCCGCCTTCGTCCTGCTTATGATGAAGGCGAGCTACGAACGCGATTTCGATACCTGCTATCCCCATACCGACCGCCTGGTCATGCTGAATCTGGCACAACCTCAAGGGGAGAATTATGTCAGTACACTCCCCCGAGGCCCTATCGATTACCTCATCCAGCAAGTACCGGGCATCGAATATGGCACCATCTATTCCCCGGCCTGGCAGAAGCAGGCTTTCTACACCGACCCCAAAAATCCGCAATACTTCTACGAGGAACCCTGGGCCGTGTATCCCGACTTCGGAAAAATTATCGGACTGAAGTTCGTAGAAGGCAGTGACCAGGAGATGAACCGGCCCGAAAGTGTCATCGTATCCGAAAGCTATGCCCGCAAACTATTCCCGAATGGAGATGCCTTAGGTTCCTATCTGTACACAGATACTCCAGACTGGCGAAATCCAGAAGCCACCAAATTCCGGATATGCGGTATTTTTGAAGACCTGCCGGAAAACTGCCAGTTCAAAAATGACCTCTTTGTCCCGATGGGAAAACTTCAGGAGAACGACTGGGGCAGCCAGAACTTCTTTGCATTCTTCTTGCTAAAACCGGGAGTCAGCGTGGAAGAAGTCAACCAGCAGATTGCAGCTACAGAAGCCAACAAACGACTGTTTACCGGGGATCCAGGCACCCAGAAACTCTATGTTATCCCGATACAGAAACTGTATTATGACATGCATTCTCCCTACTACTTCCAAACAGGCAGCCGCAGCACCATGACTCTGCTGGTAAGTATCGGGTTTCTGATTATCCTCATAGCCTGCATCAACCTTATCAATTTCAGCACGGCACTGGCTCCGGTGCGCATGCGCAGCATCAATACCCAGAAAGTGCTGGGAAGCACCAACGGAGAACTGCGCCGTGCCCTGGTAGCCGAATCGGTAAGCATTGTATTGATAGGATGGATATTATCATTGGGTATTATCGCAGCCTTGATACGACTGAACGTATTATCCTTTATGGGTTTCACTCCTTCCCTGCTCGTTTACTGGAAATACGTGCTTTACACCGGAGTGATAGCCCTGCTTACCGGTATCGTGGCCGGACTGTATCCGTCATGGTACATGACTTCTTTCCCTCCTGCCCTTGTATTGAAAGGAAACTATGCCCTGAGCGGAAAAGGAAAACGGCTTCGTACGGTACTCATCGGTTTTCAGTATATCGTTTCGTTTGCCCTGATTGTGACCGCAGCTTTCATTTTCCTGCAGAACCGCTTCATGCGAAATCATGAACTGGGTATCGACAAAGACCAGATACTGGTTGCTTCCCTCCCCCAAATACCTTATCACAGCAGTCCGTACCGCAAATTCGACAGTCAGCTGAAAAGTTTTGCTGAAATCGACGACATCGCCTACGCCAAATGGGAGTTAGGAGCCACCGAGGGATATACACAGTATACCTTCCGCTACAAAGGAAACAACTACGGACATCAGTATATTGACGTCACAACGAACTTCTGCCGGGTCATGGGAATGCACATTCTGTCGGGAAGCGACTTCCTGCCCAGCGATTCCATCTACACCTCCCAGTTAAACTTTATCGCCACGCAGGACCTTCAGGAAGAAAGCAGTATCCCGGCAGGAGAAACACTCGACTTTTTCCCATGGGGAATGAGCGCCACGCTCAAAGGATATGTGAACAACGTGCAGTTTACATCACTCAAAACAGGCTCCGTCCCCTATATTTTCTGTCCCAACGGTATCTACAGCAACAAAGTGCTACCATTTGCCTACATCCGCGTAAAGGCCGGAAGTAATATGGACAGCGCACTGCAGCATATCCGCCAGACAATGAGTGAATGCTTTACGGGTTATCCCACAGAGGTGAAATTTTACGATCAGATATACGGCCAGCTTTACCAAAAAGAAACAAACCAGCAAAAAATAATCACCTGGTTCAGTCTGCTTGCCATTCTGATTTCACTGGTAGGAGTGTTCGGACTGATTATTTTTGAAGCGGCACACCGCCGTAAGGAAATCGGGGTACGAAAAGTGTATGGAGCCTCCACGGGACAAATTCTCTGGATGTTTGGCCGCTCCTACCTCACGCTTTCCATCGTCTGTTCACTCCTGGCCAGCCCCATCGCCTGGTATGCCGTATCGGAATGGCTGAAACAGTTCAATGAGAAAATCCCTATTTCTCCATGGGTATTTCTGATTACATGCGTCATAATCAGTCTGATTACACTGATTACCATTACTATACAGAATTATCGGACAGCCCGTAACAACCCTGTAAACAGCTTGAAATCAGAATAAATACAAGAGAAATAGCCTGGAAAAAGGCATAAAAAAAGGAGTTCCGCTGAACTCCAACCTTTGTTAACCTTAAATCTAATACTATGAAAAACACAGTACAAAAGTATTTATTTTATTTGAAACAGCAAAACGTAAGGTCTAAAAAGTATGTTTTACAACACACATTAACTACTAAGCACCGGACGATAAAACCCATTAACAAAATCGAGTTCAAATATAAAAAAAGGCTATCAGAAGCGGCCGCCTGTCAACAGTCGGCCAGTTTGTAAGTCCGGAAGCGTTTCCCTTTCTTAAGTTTGAACACCAGTTCCCTCCGGTCCTTATGGAAAAAGCGGTCGTGAATATTCACGCCAAACTCACACGTTTCTCCTTTTTTCATATTAGGAAGATGAATCCGGCATATTCTTTTCTTTTTATAGAACAAATAGAAATAGGTCTTACGCATTACCTTTTCTCCCTCATTGCTGATTTTCATTTTCAGACGTTTTCCATCGTGCATCGCACAAAATACCGGAGGATAAATCACCATTTCCTTCAGTACATCATCGCTGTCATTAGACTCCACCAGTCGCAGGCATTCATTATCCGATACAGACTGGGCACAAACTTGTCCGATAAAGAAAATCCACACACATACGATTCCGATGACTCTATAATACTTCATAACCCAATACCTCCTTTATTATACCCATGGCACCTAAAGTTACAAAAAGATTCTATTGCCTTGCATAAATAAAAGGTTTATTTCACAAATGAAGAATAAAAGGCCAGTTTCAGGATAAATCATACCATAAAACACGCGGCCTGACACACCGTTATAGCATGCCAGGCCGCCCTGCTGAAATTTGCAATTCTTACTTATTTTTCTTCCATTGTTCTTTTTCTATCAAATAAGAGATAACAAGGCCCAAACCTCCTCCCAACAGAACGCACGCTCCGTAAATTATAGAAACGGCCTCATTTACAGCCCACCCTTCGTTACCTGAAAAGTAGGACTGCTGGGTAACACACACCAGAAAATATCCCGTCAACAATCCTGCTCCTAACCCAAGCAGCAAGCATCCTATACGCAATCCGCTAAACGAAAACGAACTGGGACGATACATAATGCCATTCTTAAAGGTTTCCGATGGAAGTTTATCGCCCATCTTTTCAATCAGCATCATCCGTTCTCTGCGACATACAAACAATTCAAACACTTTATAAATTACCCCAAATACAATTGCCATATTGGCACCAATCATCAATTCTTCCATTTTATTCGATTTTTAATTTGTTACTTTGCCCTTTAGACGCACCCTATACGGAAAGGTTACACTTTTACCGAGAAAAAATATTTTTATGATTTCAGTGTAACCTTTTACTTTGCCCTGCGTCTAAAAGGCATCATGAATCACGAGGAACTACATATCATAGCATCTATCCTGAGTGGACGAACCGAACAGTTCGCCTATTTTCTCGACACCTACGGGCCACAGGTCTTCCACCTGATAGTCCGCATGGTAGGCTCACCAGAAGATGCGGAAGAGCTGACACAAGACTGTTTTATGAAAGCCTTCACCCACCTTTCCTCGTTTCATGGAGACAGCAGTTTCTCTACCTGGATTTACCGCATTGCCTACAATGAAGCAACCTCCGCACTCCGGAAAAAAGATAAAGAACTGCTTTCATTCGACGACCGGATGTGGAACAGTCTTTCAGATAAAGAAATAGATGAGGAACTGGATACCGAAAACGAAGTACAGATTCAAAAACTGCAGCAGGCACTCACCCAGCTCAAACCCGATGAACAGGCACTGGTCACTCTGTTCTATGAAGAAGAAAAAACCATAGAAGAAATAGCCTATATCTTTCACCTGACAGAAAGCAACGTAAAAGTAAAGCTGCACCGCATCCGAAAAAAGTTATGTAACTTAATGAAAGAGGAGATTTAAGCCATGAGAACAACAGATAAAGGACTTCAGAAAGCCATAAAAAGGCAGCCCCATTACGAGCTGCCCAGCAATTTCAGTTACCGCATGATGCAAAAGATACAAGAGGAAAGTATCTTACGCGAAAAACGGCAGGAAAAAAGAATGTTCATCCTCTTCCTTATCTTTGCCATACTCAGCGGGGGAAGTTGCATCGGATTCTTTATATGGAAATACGGAGCAGCCTTCATCAGCTATTGGCACACCTGTAAGGAAATACTTCCGGACTCCCATACGCTCCTTTTCTATCTGCCTACGCTCTGTGCCCTCTGTCTGTTGTACTTCTTCGACCGATGGCTACGGAAAAAGATAGAACTTGAAAAAAAATAGTCTCCCTATTTTTTCACACAAACGGTTACAGATTTTCCACAAGAAATACCCTGAGGCATGGGTACCACAATTTTTTGCCCATTCCATACCAACGTAATTTCTTTTAATGTGGCATCCATTCTGGCATCCGTTACTGACACATAACACTCTGTCTCCGTCTCACGCAAGACAAGTGCACAAGGTGCAGAAACCTCCAACGTTAACCCCTTTGCTTTTAACACCGGAGCTTCCGGATAGAACACGGCTTCTACCACCTTTTTGTCAGTCGAACGAACGGCTTGAATCAATGTATCATTTCTCAATACTTCAAACGGAAGCTTACGAGCCGGTTCATCTTTCCCCAAGTAAACCGTATAACCATAGGTATCATTCTTCGGACTTTGTCCATGATCTGTCCACAAACGCAATACAGAAACCTTTTCAGGTAATTCTGATTTCTTTTTATTCCGTGCATTCATCTTTGCCCAATGAGCCGGACGACTCTCTGAAGCGACGTATAAATTAGCCTGATACTCCGGCAAACCTTGATAGGCAAACTGTCCTTCTTGTATAACCCAGGTATCTTTCATCTTACGTGCATCCAAAAGCATGCTTCCTTCCGCCACATCTGTCTTCTTACCTTTCTTCCAAAGATAAACCGGAGCCACCCTTGCTGTCTGATCCAATGTGGTCCGAATGTGCCCTTCCATATCCGGACAGTTATTGGTCACTCCTGCTCCTAAAGCTACCAGATAATCTCCCAATACAAAATAACCTTTATAAGCCTTAAAACCATAGAGTAACTCATTCTTCACCTTACGGTCACCTTTATCATTCACATTTTCCTTATCGGCTCCATGCATTTTTTCAAAAATATAGCCACCAGCTGCATAATCTGCCCCATCTGCTGCTCCTGCAGCGAAATTATGACGACTACAATATCCCCGCCAGTTTGTTACCGGAGTCAACCGCTCCATTCCTTCACGTGCAGTTACACCGGGAGAAACGGTCACATCCCAACCTCCCATAATCTGAAAATATTCATTTCCATGACGCTGAAATAAAGTCATGCCATCTGTCGGATAAAAATTATAGTTGTCCGCGAATGCTGCACTTTCAAGCCCGTCACAGCGCACAGAAGCCATATTAATCATCAAATGATAATCCGGAGTATGCTTCATCAGGTCATCATTATTAAAAAACCAGCGTGTACCTTGATAAACACCTTTTTCGGTTCCCTTCATCCGGATACGATTTGTTTCTGCCTCAGCCAGAAGTTGCTGAAGCTCTTTCTGCTCTTCTGGAGAAAAAGAAGAAAGCCAATTCTTCACCACATTGCGTAACATCTTGTAATAAGGTATTGCTTCCTCCTTATCCCGATACTCATAAGAATTTCGGTCCAAGCAAGGCAAACGATAACCGTCCCGATAATACCAGCTGCCTCCACGGAAAAAATTCATCAAGGCATCTGCATTTTCACGGCTGAGCTGCTTTGCCCAAGGAGTGCCATTAAGCATACCCAGCATATTCAAGGCACTGGAAGTTCCATCAATAGGATAACCCCATATCAAACATTGCATGCCATGTCCCCATCCTGCTCCGTCAGCCGTAAATCCCTCCGTCCAGAAAGAATCATCATAGGTAATCTGGGAAGTCATGCTAATGCCCCGCTGACAAACTTCAGTCAGGACATCCAGCATCGGAACAGAACTATACATCACAGCTACCGGAAGCAAGGAACGATAAGCCAGCGCATTGCCGCCTACCCACCACACATGATTACGGAAACGCTCCACTGACACCACATTCTTATCAGTCTCATCCCTTCTCAAAGGCTGAGTATAAGCCTGAAGTCCCAAGACTTTCAGCATATCACATGCATTCTTCAAGTATTTATTTCCCTCGCCCCGTTCTGCACGGTCCATATCTTCTGTACAAGCAAAATAAATATTCACAGCCGACGTAGGAATCGCAAAACAAGAAGCATGAAAACGTGGTTTATCATTCGGACGAGAAATCTCCAAATTACCATAATGCACCACAGCCTTCCAAAGTTTCTCTGTAAGTTCAGAAGTTTTCTCCAACCGTCCTTTCCGGCAAGCATCAGCCAACTGATATATACGGTTCAGTGCACCGGCAATAAAAATTCCGACACGGTCATCCGTTGTATTCTCATAGCCTTGTTGATAAGCATTCTCACGTTCAAACTGCTCCTCTGTAGAATTTAAGTCTGAAAACCGGCCATCTTTTCCTAACAGGGAAGCCGTCTGAATAGCCTGAGAAGCATCTATTGATTTTACTGCCCGATAAGGGTGTTGAGAAAAATATTCTCTCAGTTTCTTGACTGCATCTTTTTTCTCACCTCCCGCATGACAACGTGCCTCCTGATAATAACGACGATAGTTTGAATATGCAAACTGAGATTCCGCCTTACGAACAACAAAGTCGCTCACTTGTACATGGTTTTTCCACAAACGAATGGCAAAATATCCATCCCCCTGCCCCCTGCTTATAGAATGGCAAAACAATTCCTCACCATCAACAGCAAACGTAGTTTTTCCGTCCGTCACGGTAATCACCACCTCATACCAACGATTAGGCTTCAGCAAATGTGCCTCATCTGTATATTCTTTTACCAGAGGTTTTATTTTATTCTCATCAATTCCATAAAATTCACTGTGATATTCCCGAAAACGAGTGGTCTTATTCTCATTTCCTCCATAACCTACATAGAAAAGATTTAATGTGTTATAATTCTTGAATATCCCTGCACGCCAATCCTTTCTGGCATAAATATTATCTGGGTATTTCAAGTCTTTAGCACCCCAAAAGCAGTTCATATCACTCAAACGGTCGTATTTCCCGCCTTCCATCACTACTTTAATGCGGTAACTGATTTCATAGTTTCCAGTCAGGCACTCATCATACCACAAAGTCAGACCATCCGGTGATACAATGTCCAGGCAATCGTCAACTTTAGTCATCTTGAACTTACCCGAAGAGTCTTCGCCAATCCAATTTTTCAAGGATATTTCTGAAGCAGTAATCCCCAACAAGGAATAAAACATCCCCCCATAAGAAAAATAATAATTTTAGTTTACCCATAACAAAAGATTAAATATTTCACGATTACATGCTATAAAAATAAATATTATCTTTTAATATTCATAACCACTATAAATAAAAAGGACGAATTTCGAATGAAATTCGCCCTTTCCATTTCTATATCAGTCAGAAATCTTATTTCCGATAGCTTTCCAACTCTTCTGCCTGGAACTTACGGATGAAGTTGAAATGCTTTTCTACTTCAGATTCAGCGTAGTTCACATACACATTCAGTGACTTGCCAAACATGTCAGGAGCCTTTGTCGCATCCTGCAAGAGCAGGTGGCTCATCACGCACACAGCAGCCATCTCATACAAACGACGAGATACCAGATCCAGCAATTCCTGATTCTGTGCTTCCTTCACTGCATTGGTACATGCTTCCAGCTTACGAGTCATATCCTTGATACGATTCATATAACCTTCAAATTCTGGAGCACAAGGAATCAGTTCATATTCATGCAAAGTAGCCGCATACGAACCGTTTGTAACGTAACGGATGGCAGCTACTGTCTGCAACTGGGTAGTACCTTCATAGATGCTGGTGATACGGGCATCACGATAGATACGCTGGCAAGCATATTCCATCATGAAACCAGAACCGCCGTGTACCTGAATACAGTCGTATGCATTCTGGTTGGCATATTCAGAGTTCATACCCTTTGCCAGCGGAGTAAAACTGTCAGCCAGTTTTGCATAACGTTTCTGTTCCTGACGTTCTTCCGGAGTCAGCTTGCGTTCACGGGCAATGTCATCCAACGCTTTGTAGATATCCACGTAACGAGAAGTCTGATACAACAACGCACGGCCTGCATCCAGTTTTGCCTTGATGGTAGCCAGCATGTCATACACAGCCGGGAATTCGATAATGGCCTTACCGAACTGTTTACGGTCTTTTGCGTATGCCAAAGCCTCATCGTAAGCAGCCTGGCTCAAACCTACAGACTGAGCAGCAATACCCAGACGGGCACCGTTCATCAACGCCATGACGTACTTAATCAAACCTAACTTACGTTCACCGCAAAGTTCGGCCTTCGCATTCTTGTAAACCAGCTCACAAGTAGGAGAGCCATGGATACCCAGCTTGTTTTCAATACGGCGTACGTCTACTCCACCGTCGTTCTTGTCATAGATGAACATAGACAATCCGCGACCGTCGTGTGTACCCTCTTCCGAACGAGCCAATACCAGGTGAAGGTTTGCATCACCGTTCGTAATGAAACGTTTCACACCGTTCAGGCGCCAGCAGTTGTTAGCTTCATCGTATGTAGCTTTCAGCATCACACTCTGAAGGTCGGAACCTGCATCCGGTTCAGTCAAGTCCATTGACATGGTTTCACCCGCACAGATACGCGGAATAAAACGGCTGTGCTGATCTTCGTTACCGAATTCATAAAGTGTTTCGATACAGTCCTGAAGTGACCAGATGTTACCGAAACCGGCATCAGCCTGAGCCACGATTTCTGCACACATGGTGTACGGAGTAATCGGGAAGTTCAAACCACCGTAACGGCGCGGCATAGTCATACCGTTCAGTCCGGCTTTCACCATTGCATCCAGGTTAGCCTTTGTGCCGGAAGCGTATTCCACGCGACCGTTTGCACAGTGCGGACCTTCTTCGTCCACTCCTTCTGCATTGGCAGCAATTACTTCACCTGTGATTTCACCGGTAATTTCCAATACTTTATCGTAAGAGTCGACTGCATCCGCATAGTCCTGCGGTGCGTAGTCATACTCGTCTTTATCTCTGTAATCGCGTTCTTTCAACTGACAGATACGCTCCATCATCGGATTGTTCAAGTGGAACTTGAGTTCCGGATGTTCTGTATAAAAGTTTGCCATTTTTATTGTTTTTTTGTTGTTGTCTTAGGTTTTGGTAGTTTGAAGTTCAAAGGAAGTACATATCCCATCGATATAAACTCCCCGTAAGCCACAGCGGGCTGCCATTCTATTTTTTTCAAGTCTTCTTCCACAAGCCGTACAGCTTCCTGACGCAAGAAATAGTTTTCCGAACTTTGGGGAAGTATATAATACTTTCCAAGACGTCCTTTCTTGTCGAAAACAAGCCGAACCATCACTTGCCCTTCTATTTTCTGTTCCCATGCAGCCTGCGGGTAATGAAGATGTTCACGGATGAAAACCCGTAATCCATATTCTCCACCAGGAAAACCAACGGCCCTGTCGGAAGGATAGAAAGGAACCTCTTTACCGTCCACATTATAAACATGACCGTCCAGCAGCTTTCCTTCCTCATAGTTTTCTGTTCTCCAAACAGAACCGTTGGGATAATACATTGTCAGTTCACCGTCACGCTTCCCTTTACTGAACCAGCACACATATTTCAACTTCCCGTTCTTGTAGAAACGACGCATCTCTCCTTCACGATGCCCATTTTCAAAATCAGCGGTAACGGCAGGCTCGCCGTTCGCGTAGTAAGAAATGGATTTTCCGTTCTGGACACATTGCTTCGGATTACTTACAAAGGTCGAAAAGCGGCGCAAATTCAGAAGGGTATCCCCCATATTATAAAACTTGACCTCAATTTCATTCTCACCAAGTTTCTCGGGAATGCAATACCTTATGGCTTCTTTCACATTCTCTGTCCATCGACCTTTTTTGTCTAAGTAGACAGTATCTTGTGAAAAGGCAGAAAAAGCCTGCGAAGACAAGAATAATATAAATAGCAACCTGCGCTTCATGACCAAAACATTTTCTTTACTTGCTGTTCTTCTTATAATATTTAATCATTTTCGGAATCACTTCCTCCACCGTTCCGTTGATCACGTAGTCGGCGATGGAATTGATAGGCGCATTCGGATCACTGTTAACGGAAATGATGATACCTGCATCCTGCATACCGGCAATGTGCTGAATCTGTCCGGAGATACCACAAGCGATGTACAGTTTAGGATGTACAGTCACACCTGTCTGACCAATCTGACGGTCATGGTCGCAGAAACCGGCATCTACTGCTGCACGGCTGGCACCCACTTCTGCATGAAGTTCCTTAGCCAGTTCGAACAACATATCGAAACCTTCCTTGCTACCCATACCGTAACCACCGGCAATTACAATCGGAGCACCTTTCAGGTTGTGTTTAGCTTTTTCTACGTGACGGTCGATTACTTTCACTACGTAATCAGTTTCAGGCACGTATTTCGCTACGTCGTGACGAATCACTTCACCCTGATAATTGGCATCTACGATTTCTTTCTTCATTACACCTTCACGTACGGTAGCCATCTGCGGACGATGTTCCGGATTGATGATGGTAGCCACAATGTTACCACCGAAGGCCGGACGAATCTGATACAACAGATTTTCGTAAGTGATACCGTTTTTCTTGTCTTCATGATTACCGATTTCCAGCTGCGTACAGTCGGCTGTCAAACCACTAGTCAGTGCAGAAGACACACGCGGACCCAGGTCACGACCAATTACGGTAGCACCCATCAAACAAATCTGCGGTTTTTCTTCCTTGAACAAGTTGACAAGAATAGAAGTATGAGGAAGTGAAGTATAAGGGAACAAGCCCG
>OGGG01001966.1_pt1 | contig 14113 bp, 12 predicted proteins | sample 1571201 | NCBI WGS metagenome assembly OGGG01 (sample SAMEA2581946, study PRJEB24529) | metagenome | biome: Human gut stool | place: China | collected 2011 | reverse complement strand
GATGGTGGACCGCATCCCCGACGCCCTCTCCGGGGCCATCCTGTAAGAATCTTTCCTGTCCTTCCAGAAAATCTCCTCTTCAGGATCTGCCACATACTTATGGTGCCATGCAGATATTCCATATAACATAGCGTTTTAGCAAAAATCCATAATTCATGCAGCAGGACGGGAAACAGCTAAAGGAGCTGCATTCTCCTTCTATTATCTACCGTCTGTCAGTTCATCGATCAGTGTGATCACTTCCTCGATCATGTTGTCACAATGTGGTTTTTTCTCACCGCCCTTTGCTGCATTTGCACGCAAAAGATCTGCACAATCTGTCATACCGTCATGTTTTTTTGCAATACATTTCCGAAATTCATTCAATACAGCCGGCGACTCAATTCCCTTGGCACCTAATACCATGTATCCTGCTGCGATTGCTCCACAGGTTGCACCGCATCTCATTCCACCGCCAAAGTTACTGCCAATTGCTGCTGCCAGATCTTCATCCAACCCGATTTCCTTTGCATATACACGCATCACCGTCTGTGCACAGTTGCTGCTAACCGGCACTTCACTTCTTAATTCCTTTGCTCTTTCAGTGTGTTTACTCATTTTAAATATCTCTCTTTCGTTTTAAAATAATGTCAGCTTATCATTCTTTCTTATTCTTTTTCATTTCCAGTAATTTTTCATTCATGCTCTGTGCATCTGCACGGTCATTCAGATAACAGATGGTATTCACAACGGCATAGACTGCAATAATAAGAATCTCCATAAGAAGTACCATGCTAAAATTCTGGAAACTGAACCACTCAAATAATTTTCCAAGCCCTAAAACTACAATGTTCACAAAAATGAAATATAATAGCTGTCTGGCAAACATTCCCTTTTTTGACAGCTCCTTCGATGCATCTGAGTCAAACATAAGAACCGGAACTGAACACACCGCAGAAACTGCCAATATCTGCCAGAGTATCTTTACACTGATCTGTGCGTCAAATCCCCCGAAAACAGAAATAAAAACTGCTGCCGCTATCAATACACCAAACGTGACTTTGCCAAAAATATCCATCAACATTTTTAATTTCTCTGCCATCTCTTCATACCTCTTTTACAATCCAAGACGTTCTTTTAAAACAGGCACATACTGTCTTGAAATAATCGTCTTTTCGCCATTGTCTAATACTGCCTCAAAACGTCCGCCAAAGGCTGGTGATAAACTTTTTACTTTGTTGAGATTTAAAATCGCAGACTTTGACGCCCGCATAAACGATTCGACCGGAAGCATGCCCTCAAGTGTATACAATTTCTCCCGCACTTCGTAAACCTCTTTTTTGCAGCAGGCAAACACTTTGTTGTCGACCGTCTCAAAATAGTAAACTTCATCCGGCTCCAGCAGATGGATACCATTCTCGTTATGCCCCGCGATCTTGGTGTTTCCCTGTTTTAATTTCTGGAGCAGATTTTGTATATCCTCGCTTAAATTCTGGCATTTTATAATGATCTCATCCTCTTCACCGGGGATTGTATCCAGTATGGTGATTTTCATCGGGACTCTCCTTTTGATGCAATTACTTATAGATAATTGCGAAGCTCCTCATATAATCTTCTTTCAATTGTTCAATTAAGATTCTTATGAGTTTCGCAATTGTTTACAATTACTAAATACAGAATACCAAGAATTACGATACTTGTCATCATAATAAATATCATCTGATCAATACTTACGACATGTCCCCCGAAAACCGGATTACAATCTAAGGAATCCCCGATTGCCGTCACAACCTCATCCGGAAAGCCATTCGCCGACATCTCCTCAAAGATTCCACGCAGCATATGATTTTTCAGCAAAGAAGTTCCGTAAGTGCCCGGCAGAATTGACAATACTTTCTGCAGTCCGGTGTCGAAATTGGAGATTGGCATATACGCACCGCATATAAATCCATAACCGGCACTCACGATTGTTCCGACTGCCGACATCTGCCCCTGTGTTTTCAGCGGATAACAGATGATACTTGAGAGTGCACAGCCAAATAATACCAGAAGGATCTCATCCAAAATCACCCAAAGCACATCCGTCACGCTCATATACCAGCCCATTTTGCACATATAGACAAGGCAGACGACCAGTGCCAGTCCGTTGACCATCAGGGAATTGAGTAATGTTGAAAGAAAGTATCCCAGAAAAATCACAGATTTTTTCACCGGGGACACATTAAAATCTTTTCTCGCACCGTTCGCAAGATCCTGCACCATCGTCAGGTTCACGCAGAATGTCACTGTGATACAGCTCACAGACAAAAGTGCCGCCGCAAGCTGTGCCGCCACCGTTCCGTTGATCAGTTTGTCAGAAATCTGTACGGTATCCGGCAATGCAGACAAAAAGGAATCTTTATATACATTTGCAAGGAATGTTGCATATAAAACAATCAGAATTACCGGTGTGATCAGGGAAGAAAGAAACATCCCCCTGTCCCGGAAGAAAAGTTTTCTGTTTCTGCTTATCAGAGCTGTCATCGTTCTCATTCGCGCCCACCTCCTAAGGTTTTGCCTGTCACTGCAAGGAAAACATCATCCATACCGCCTTTTACGACCTCATAATCCTGGAACAATTCCTGATGCTCTACGATCAGTTTTGTTGCCTCTGACGTATTATCTACTTTTATCTGGTAACCATCACGTACTTTCTTATAATCATAATGTAAAGACTTAATTTGTGCTTCAGATACACCATAAACAGAAATCGTGTCCTGCACATACCTGTTTTTTAACTCGTATGGTGTTCCTTCCGCCACAATACTGCCTTTGTCGAGAATCACCACATATGAGGCATTTGCAGCCTCTTCCATGTAATGGGTAGTCAGAAAAACGGTCATCTGCTCCTCTATGCGGAGTTTTTCGATCACATTCCAGATCACCTGCCTCGTCTGCGGATCCAGCCCGGTAGTCGGCTCATCTAAAATAAGGATCTCCGGTCTGTGGAGCAATGCCCTCGCAATGTCGATCCTTCTCCTCTGCCCTCCGGACAATTTTGTGACTGGGCTGTTTAAATAGTCGCCAAAATCCATTATGTCCAGCAATTCCTGTAATCTTTTTTCAAACGCCTGTCCTGTAATACCATAGAGAGCTGCCCGACTCTTTAAGTTTTCTTTTACAGTGAGCGGCTTATCAAGCACACTGTCCTGAAAAACTACGCCAATCAGCCGCTTTGTCTGCTCGCCCGCTCTTTCGTTATCAATTCCTTTGATCTGTACCGTTCCGCTGTCCTTCGATAACTGTCCGCAGAGAATGGAAATCGTTGTGCTTTTTCCTGCTCCGTTCACACCTAAAAACGCAAACAGTTCGCCTTTTTTCACACGGAAACTTAAGTCATTGACTGCTTTTACATCACCGAAGGTTTTATTTAAATGATCGATGCGGATGATATCTGTGGATTCATGTTCATTCTGCATATTACACACCTCTTTTTTGTTATATCACTTAATCGAAATTGCTGGACAAAAGTAACTTTACCGCTTTTTCTCTCTGATCATGGTATAACATAATCTGTTTTTGAAATCTACAGGGGATGCGGTAAGCTGCGTTTTAAGATAGGTAAGTTGCAGAAATGATTCTCTGAAAATTATGTCTATCATACACAACAAAAGATGAAAACATACATGAACGTCATCTTTCATGTATGTTTTCTCTGTTTTACATTATTAACTTTTATTCATTTTCCTTTCATTCAACGCAAGCCATCCACTATTATACTAATTCAAACTGGATAAAGATCTCATTACTAAATCAATATCCTTGTTTTCAAGTTCCTGAATAATATGCAGATATGTCTTTTGTGTTGTTGTCATACTTGAATGTCCCAGTCTTCTCGCTACACTTGCAATAGACACTCCGGTAAATAATAAAAGAGACGCATGCGTATGCCGTAATCCATGAACCGATATGACCGGGATATTACATTGTTTACAATGCCGGCTCAAAATATCATTCACAGTCGAATTATATACCTTCGTATTTACAAATATCGGCTTATCTTCCGGCATATTTTTTACAAGTTCTGAAAATTGAATAACGGTCTGCCAGTCGATCTGTATTTTTCTGACAGATGATTTATTCTTTGTAGGCTGAAACCCACCATCTCCTTTATAATCCCATGTTTTGCTAATTGACAAAGTCTGATGCGAAAAGTCAAAATCTTTTGGTGTCAATGCCAACGCTTCTGAAAATCTCATTCCTGTTTTAGCTACCAGTAAAATAAAATAATCCCAGTTTACCTTATCTTTAAGTTCTAATGAAACAAGTAATGTATGTAATTCAAATTGGTTCAGGTACTTTATCTTTTTTGCTACCGGTGTTTTACCTTTTATAATAGCCTTTCTTGTCGGATCTCTGTCAATAAGTCCCTCATCAACTGCATCGAGAATTGCACCTTTTAACTGATGGTGAAAATCCATTGTTGTCTGCCGCTCATGAAATTCCGCATAATCATTCAATAACTGCTGGTATGCAATACGGTTCATATCGCATACTTTCAATTCAGGTACTAATTTTTCCAGCCATTTCTGAGTCATAAGATACTTATCCATCGTTACTTTTCTTATGGCACCTTTTTTATAAACCATAATCCACTTTGAATAATAATCATAAAATAAGTCTGTTTTCTTTGTTTCATCTAACATAATTCACTTCCTCCATTTTTGTACAAATGGCTTACGTTGATGACAAACAAATCCACGAAACATATTTTGGGGAATTATATTTCAATACCACCGGTTATAATAAAAGTTCGTAACATACGATCTGTTTTCATATTAACTTTCGGTGGGATCAGCTTTGTCTTTTCCCGTTCTTCAAAAAAAGCTTTTGCCTTTTCCTTATCGACTGTTTTCTTTAATTCATCCAGTCTGCCAAATTCATTAATATTTTCTTCTGTCAATTTCAGATTTATCATATTCCGCAGTTTTTCTTCATCTAATCCTAAAGCTGCCGCAAACTGATGAACCTGATTATTTTTTGCACGATACTGGTATTCTGTAATATAATCCCGTAATGTCTTTTCCTCCTCAGGATTCACATCTCCTCGTTCAATGTCATGTAGAAAAATATTCGCATATTTTTGTTCTTCCTGTGATAGAGTTGCAAAAGTTTTATGAAGTTCTGCTTTAGCTTCTTCAATTAAATCTCCCGGTGTTCCCTCCTGTTTCAGTAATTTCATATACTTCACAAATCTGCTGTTCATATAATCTGCATCAATTCTTCCTGTGTCAATTTCTGTCAGATAACCTGCAAGATCATATGGAACATCTGTACTTTTTCCGGCATCTGCCGGTGTAGAAGCTAACTCTTTATATCGCTGTGCCATTATGAGGAAATTATTCTCGTCAAATCTCATATCTATCGTCATTTCCTGTCCGCTTTTCTCATCTTTCACCTGATAAGATAATTGATCCCACTGAAACCGTTGCACTCTTGCCGCCTGTAAGTAAGAATTAAAATCACGGAAAAGTGATGCAAATTTTGCTTTTGCTGATGTATCTTCCGGGAGTTTTTCAAAATCCGGAATCCCTGCACTTTTAAAAACATCTGCGATTTCTTCATATACCTGATTTAATTTTTCAAGATTCTGTGGTAATTTCTCAGCAAACAACCCTATTGGTCTGTCACCCGAATAAAGTTTTACTGCCCGAAGCACATTCTGTTCCATTGTATGCGGCTTTCGGTAATAGCGGATAATCCCAAACGGCTTATCCGGTCCGAACAAACGATTTGTACGTGAAAATGCCTGAATAATATTCTCATATTCTAATACCTTATCCATGTATAAAGTATTCACCCATTTTGAATCAAATCCAGTAAGCATTTGATCTACCACAATCAGTAAATCCAACTGTAATTCCGGTATTCTCTCAATTCTCTTATACTGTTCCTTATGGGCAAGACGTAATGAGAGATCCTTTTTAAACTTCGCATGGGTAGGAATTGTAAAGTCCTGACTATAATGCTTATTATAATCTTCAAGGATTTCTATCAAACCATCCTCTTTGTAAATCATTCCACCATTATTATCGATATTAGGATCAAACAGACACGTTGTCTTTAATTCCGGCATGCTATCCTTAATCAGTCTATAGTAATCGATTGCTTCCGGGATACTGCTTGTTGCAAATATCGCATGAAACTTTCCATTATGACTCAACGTCAGCCAGTTATCTTTTATGTCTTCCACAACCTTATTCTTATGCTCCGCCGATAAATACTGGCTATTCGGAAGATAGTCTTCGATGCCTTTTATCCATTTTCCATCTTCTCCCGAAAAACCTGCCATAGGAATCTTTGAAGCATCCATATATTGGTAAAAAATTTTTGACTTTTCCGGATCTTCAATTGCCTCTTCTTCCGTTTTTGCATGTGCTTTTTCGAGTGCAACCACTCTTCGCACATCCTTATCCCGATAAGTAAGCACTTTATACGGATCAAATCCCAATACATTTTTGTCCCGGATTCCATCTGCAATACTATAGCGATGCAATTCATTTCCAAATACATCGGTCTGTGCATTGTTTTTCTTCGCATTCTCCTCAAAAACCGGTGTTCCGGTAAATCCAAAGAAAATAGCTCCCGGAAAAGTATCCTTAATCACCGCAAGCATATCTCCAAACGTTGATCTATGTGCTTCATCCACAATAAATACAAGACGCTTTTTCCCGATTAATGCTATATCACTCGCATTCCGCCCGCCATCCTCGTCACGTATATTGCTCATTTTCTGAATAGATGTAACGATCAGAGTATCAGCTGCTGCATTACTCTTTAATTGTTCCAATAATACATATGTATTTTCTGTTGCCTGCACGGATTCATTTTCTTCTGCAAATGCACGGTACTCCTTTAATGACTGTGTTCCAAGCTCAATCCTATCAGTGAGAAAGATTACTTTATCCGCATCATGCGAATTTGCAATTAACTGTGCGGATTTAAACGATGTCATCGTCTTTCCTGAACCTGTAGTGTGCCAGACATATCCTCCACGCTGTCTTGAATGATCCCATTTTGTTTTTGAAACAACATCCGAAATAGCATTTGCTGCATAATACTGATAACTACGCATCACTTTTAATACACCGTCAGAATCATCTGCCACTGTGTAAAATCCGATCAGCTGATGTGCCATTGGAATAGATAGCAATGATGTTGCTATTGCTTTCCAGTCATTCATAGGTTCATTATTAAAATCTGCCCAATGAAAATAATAATCCTCATTAAACTTTCCATCAGGACCAGGATTAGCAAAATATACTGTCTCATCCGGATTCATCGCTACAAACACCTGCACTAATGAAAACAATCCTGTAAAAACACCCTCATACGCATACTTCTCAATCTGACGATAGGCCTGACTAACCGGAATCCCGCTTCCCTTTAACTCTATATGTATTAGTGGCATACCATTAATCAGCAACATCAAGTCGCCTCGTCTGTCATTTAACATTTTCGATTTTCCGGGGAAAATAGGCTGTTCCACAATCTGGTATCTGCTCTGCCCTGCTGCTATTTCCTGCCGGTCATAGATTTTCAGGCTGACTTCTTTTCCATAATGAATTTTATCTTCCGGGTTATCTCGCTTTATTGATACTGTTTTTCCATTAATAAAACCATTTAATTTCAGTGGTGTCCGCAGTTCCCTGATCTGTTCTATAATCTGCTGCATTTCTCCATCTGTCAGCGGACTATCACCTAATCTGTCAATACTTCTGTTGTTATCATAAAGAATATCTGCCCAGTTCTGAATCAGATCCTGCTCTGTTGGATATTTTATAACTTCTTTTTCCCATGCATTTTGTTGTAAAACGCGAATCAATGCTTCTTCAAAATCTGCTTCACTTTTGAATGTCATGATATTTGTCTCCCTTGTCCAAAATATATAGTGTAATTTTCTTGCATTAATACTTGATGTTATTTAAGATACTTTTCATTGTGATGATGTATTGTTTGCTATTTTTCTGCATACGCTGATGAAGGGTGATGAGGTGGTCAAGATTTTCAAAAAATGCTGCAATCTTCTTTTGTTCTGCTAACAATGGATATGAAATATCAATATTTCGTAACTTATCAAAATACAGATTTGTAACACTTCCTCCCTCAACTCTTATAGCAAATTCTTTCTGAAGAGTAGCATTAAACATAGTTGCAGAAAACAGCGGATCTTGATCAGTATTAAAAACGGAAATCATTTCACCAATCGCTACATCCTTTAAAGAAAGCCATGTACAGTGATTGTAGTCCATTGGATCTTCGCCAACTCGCGGAATCAAAACCTCTGTTCCTTTACTAAATCTAAGTTTTTCAGTGGGCATATTTGTATATGAATACACCTTATCAATTTTCGCTCCAAACTTCGTATATAATTCTCCGTATCTGATGCATGGAATAGTTGCATCTTCTGTCACAGACCACTTCGGACAACTGTGTCCATAGTAGAAATCTCCCCACTTATCAAACTTACGCTGTTCCCAAACTTTTTAAGATAACGTCTTCACTAATTTTTATCAGAAATTAACATTTTTTAATCTAACAAACTACCTTCTTCATATGAACATCTTAAATAATCTGGATTACTATAGTACACACTGGAATTATAGTTGGATATTTCTTCACTAATAAACGAACTATATACCTTTCTTATTGTCTCAATAATATTTTCATATAAATCCATAACATCCAAAATTAATGTCTGATATACTCGCCCTATAGCTGTTACCGTTGGCACTTCATATCTGCACGTAGAAATATTATCATATATTCCTTCTGGTATCTGATATTCTTCAATCCACTCATCGCTTACCTGTTCAAATGAAAGGCAGTGATTTACACCAGCTGCTTTGAGTTGGTGCTTTAATGCATTATCAGATAATTTCGACACTATATCTTTGTCCCTGTTATGTGTTTTTCGTGCAACAAATTCAATCATAGAGCATACATAAAACAAATCATCTTTATTCCACTGTATCATTTTCGACTGCTATACTCCTTTCATATTTCAAACATTCCAAAGCCCTTATACTATGGAAGCTAATCTGATGTGATGGATGTTTAAACCTTGCATATTCCCAGAAAACCTCTTTATATAATCTGTAAACCTGATACAAAAGCCCCTCACTTCTGGCAATAAAATCGGAAACATGGGGTTTCCTGATTTATTTTGTTTGTTTGCTGTTTTCTTCGATATTTGCAACAAGACGGTCGAAATCACTCTGATATGTCCTGTCCTGCAAAACACGGAATTTTTCAAATTCACTTTCTGCAAACGCTTTTGCGATGGCAGCGGTCACTTTGCCTTTGTCATGTAAAATATCTTCTTCGTTGAACTGGAGGAACGCATCCAAACGATTAACCCAATCCCGCATATACATGATATTTCCCCGCCGTGCCTGTCTTTCGGCATAGTCCAGATACATTGTCACGATCTCATTCAGATTTATCATTTCTTCTTCGTTCAAGTAGTTTTTGGCGATTGAAACATCCGACTTGCGAATACGCCCCTGCGGAGCATTTTTCCAAGTTGTCAAGCCCATGTTTGGTTTTGTGCTATCGGCTCGTCCATAAACAATCTCAGCCGCCGTATGATGAGTGACAGTGTAATGAAGTTTATTCTGTACTGTGGCAAAAAACTCTTTTGTAACAGGACTGTTCACATCATAGTCAGCACTGCATTGGGAGTAAATGTCCGTGATTTTTTGATAAAAACGGCGCTCGCTGGAGCGAATATCACGAATACGCTCCAACTGTTCCTCAAAATAGTCCTTACCAAAGAGGTTTTCTGGTTCTCGCAGTCGTGCATCGTCCATCACATAACCTTTAATAATAAATTCTTTTAATACTCGATTTGCCCAAATGCGGAACATCGTAGCCTTTTTAGAATTAACACGGTATCCGACAGCAATAATGGCATCTAGATTGTAATAGCTTGTATTGTACCGCTTGCCGTCTGTCGCAGTTGTTTCCATTTTGGAAACAACTGCTTCTTCCTGCAATTCGCCGGATGCAAAAATATTTTTCAAATGTTTTGAAATAGCCGCCTTTTGCACTTCAAATAATTCTGCCATCTTTGCCTGCGTCAGCCACAAGTTTTCCTGATATAAAAGGATTTCAACCCGAACTTCACCATTATCAGTTTTATAAAACAGGATTTCCCTCGTTTCATAAGGAGTTAGCCCATATTCTTCGTTCATATCCATTCCCTTCCTATTCTTCACTTTTGTTTCTCGCTCTGTTTTTGTAAACATTATGCTTATTCTTACACTGCGGGCTGCAAAACACAGCGCTTGGTCTGCTTGCAAAAAAGGCTTTCGCACAATGTTTGCAACGTTTGACCGGGTTTTCGCTGTCTGTCATAGCAAGTGCCATCATCACACGGTCATTCTGTATGTTCCACATGGATTCCACGCCACGCTTTACCACATCCGGATTGTGAAACGGAAAGAACAGATGCAGATAATCCTTAGTGGACATGGTTTCTTCTTTGATAAAGTGATTTTTCGGCAGATAAACTGCTTCGTAGTCCATAAATGTTGGTGTGGTCGGCAAAGCTGTCATAAGACCAAGCAAACCATACTTTACTGCAAATTGACCAATAGCTTTTTGTATCTCCTGTGGAGTTTTGACCTGTGATTCCATTCGTCCGATATTAATAGCGTCTAAGACTATCTGCTGATACTCTGCCAACGGATCAAAAAGCTGGTTACTTCTCTCTGCGCCAACTATGTACCGGCGTCACGATTTTATCCGGAGTGCCATGATAAAGTATAATTTTATCCATTTTCCCTGCTCCTTCCTACACAAACATGGTTTCCAGCATAGATTTCTTTATATTTTGTAATTTTTCTACCTCACGCTGATGAAGGGTGATAAGTGCTTCTAACTCTTTAAAAAACTTTCCAATCTGTTTTTGTTCTTCAATATCTTGCGGTATCATCAGCTCTGTTTCAAAAAAATCTGCTGGCACAATATTTAAAAGTCCATGATTTCTTGCTCCCTCTGCTGCGATCTCACGAATACCTTTATGCCACAAATTTGTATTGTAGTATGATACTAAAAAATTGGAATCTATTGGATTATTTTCTTTTATTCCAAATACGATATAAAGCGTTGATAATACGCCATTTTCATAATGATCCAGCCTTTTAACAGCTCCCCAAGGAGCATCTGTTGAAGTGCTCTTATTATAAGCGAACTCTCCATTCTCAATCAAATAATAACCACTGACATCTTTACTTGCTACTCTCTTATCAAAGAATTCATTCTGATCAATAAGTCCATATTGAGCCGATATCGTAAGCGGTAACTCAGAGACTAAATCTTGATTTTTCCTTGTTACTCGATTGACCACATCCCCCAACTTACGCTGTTCCCAAGAGTCCGTAAAGCCCTTAAATCTTATCTCAGGAAAACAACTACCATTTTGTGGGAACATTTTTTCTAACATTGCTTTTTTAATAATCTGCAACTTGTCATACTTACGCTGATGAAGGGTGATAAGGTGGCCAATGGTGTGGAAATACTGTCCGATTTTCTTTTGTTCTTCTAATTTAGGAACCATTGTAGTTAATTCAGAAAACTCTGTTTTATTTACAATTTGCATGGTTCCTGCCGCAGCCATACGCTTCATAATATTCGACCAAATTTCACTCTCCGTCAAAAGAAAATAGGCATCATTATATTCATTTGGAGTAAGACAATTTATCTGCTGATTAAAGCTTCCTTTTACCGTTAAAAGTGTGTTTTTTCCTATACTTGCAATACAAGTACAGAGAATTGTATTTGCCGGTACAACACGTCCTACTTTTATCCCCTCTCCGCTAAGTTTTCTTGGCGTATCAGATATTGTTTGAGAGTTAATGTCAGTTGGTGTTACCCAAGGTATTCCATCCTCTGAATAATACTCTGACTTTGACGTTGATGGTGTCGAGCCTGTCATTATTTCGCCAAGTTCCCCCAACTTACGCTGTTCCCAAGAATCAGTGAATCCTTTGAACCGAATTGCAGGTTTTTTCTTTTTTTCCATATTAATCACCCATCAATAGCGCTTTTAATTCGCCAAGTCCTTTCAAATCGTATTCGCTGCCATCAAGTTCATCGATCATCTTAACAAGTTGCTTTTCAGTTTCATGGATTTCATTCTCAATATCCATGAAGGTCGTAGCATATTTGCTTTGTAATGCCTGGATTCCCGCTACAAGAGTATCTACTATCACATCTGGAAGTTTGTCTAATTCTGATTTCAGTGGACTGATCCATTTTTCTTCCAAAAGTTTCAGAACCTGCTCGTCTGAAAGATTTTCAATGGTTTCTTTCGTCTTTGTCTCCAACTTTAGCGTTTTGTTTTTAATGTCTGTACGCAATGTTTTTTCATCCTGTGTCAGATCGCACACTTTTGAAAAAATACGATATGTATTCTGTGCCTCTGGCGAAGTATCTTTTTTTAATTCCTTTAATTTTTTTGATATCTCTTTTGTAACAAATGCATCTCCCTCTTCTGAAAAACACTCTCTATAAGCATCTTTATCCTCTTCTCCAAACTCATCCAGAAGTGTTTCATATTCTCCCGGAATATCTGCAAGTCTGCTTTCTAATTCTCTGATCTCGTTTAAATCCTGTTTTAAAATAGTTTCCTGCACCAGATTAAATGGGAGCACATGTCCTGCCCAGCCATCCTGTAATTCCTGCTCTTCATTCCCTTTTTTCCTTGTTACCAGGTGTGGATCCACCTTTTTTGTGGCAGAAAATCCCTCTGTCTGGATGATTTCAAGATCAATAGATACTTCATTCCAACAATTATCTAATAACTGGAAAGCCTCATATTTATCAATTAACGGTATATCCGAAAGTCGTCCAAAAATATTGTCACTTAGAAGACTCTCGGTTTTTGAAATATCAATTTTCTCCATCTGATCAATCAACATATTTTTTAAATCAATCGGGAATGTTTCAAAAGCCTTACAATATGCCTCTTCAAATGCTACGACATCTTTACTGTTTTTTATTGCATCTTTAATATCTTCAATTGCGATAGAAACATATGGAGAACCATCCTGTTCAAAAAGTTCACTTTTCAGATTTGGGAACGCATCCCAATAATCCTTCATTCCTTCTAATTCTGCATTTGGAATTCCACCAAACATGGATGCATAGATATCCCAATGTTCCGCTTTTTCAGAAGAATCTACATAGCGTGGTATATTCAGATTATAGTCATTGCTGCGTATTTCCTCTCTGGTAACCTTTCTTGAAAATTGTGGAATTTCTTCACGCTTGATATAGGCGTCTGTAATACGCTTAATATCGGACTGTCTGAGTTTATTATTTTTTCCTTCCTTTATAAATCCTTTGGATGCATCTATTATTAATACATCTGTATTTTCACGTTTCTGACGTAATACCATAATAATCGTTGGTATTCCTGTTCCGTAAAAGATATTTGCCGGGAGTCCAATGATTGCATCGATATGATTGCTCTCAATTAAGTTTTTCCGTATTTCTCCCTCTTCTCCACCACGAAACAGAACTCCATGCGGAAGTACAATCGTCATAATTCCATCTGGCTTAACATGAAACAGATCATGTAACAAAAAAGCATAATCTGCCTTTCCCTTCGGTGCTAACCCAAATCTGGCATAACGAGGATCTGCTTCTTTATTACTTGGATCCCATGCCTGTGAATAAGGTGGATTTGAAACAACCGCATCCACATAAAGCGGATCATAAGAATTTACCGGATCATTTTCGTCAAAATACGGCCAGTCTTCTTCCAATGTATCCCCATTACGGGTTACAATGTTATCTGGTTTAATCCCTCGCATAACCAGATTCATTCGCGTCAGATTGTACGTGCTCTCTTTTAATTCCTGTGCATAATATTTGATATTATTTGCATCTGACATATATTTTGCCGCACTGTGTCCTATGTTGATAAGCAATGATCCTGAGCCACTGGTCGGATCATATATCTTTATCTCATTTTTTCCATGAAGATGACTCGCCACAATTTCTGACATTAAAAGTGACACTTCATGAGGTGTATAAAATTCTCCTGCTTTTTTTCCGGCATTTGCTGCAAACTGTTCTATTAAGT
>OGGG01001956.1_pt1 | contig 14177 bp, 12 predicted proteins | sample 1571201 | NCBI WGS metagenome assembly OGGG01 (sample SAMEA2581946, study PRJEB24529) | metagenome | biome: Human gut stool | place: China | collected 2011 | reverse complement strand
CGCACCCGTGATGCCGCCCGGCAGGCGGCGCTGGCCCTGCTGGTGCTGGACGGCTCCCGGCCCCTGACGGTGGAGGACGAGGACGCCATCGCCACCGCTGCCGCCGTTCCCCGGCAGCTGGTCATCGTCAACAAGACGGACCTCCCCGCCGGGATGGAGCTGTCGGCGCTGGTGCAGCGCTTCGGGCAGCTCTATCCTCTGTCCGCCGCTACGGGAGAGGGCGTAGATGCCCTGTGCCGGGCCGTGGAGGCCCTGTACCCCGCCGGAAAGCAGGCTCAGGGAGAGCTTCTCACCAACGCCCGGCAGGCCGACGCCGTGGCCCGCAGTCTGGAGGCTGTCCGCTCCGCCCGCAGGGCGCTGGAGGACGGCATGACCCCCGACGTCGTTCTCACCGACGCCGAGGCGGCACTGGAGGCACTGGGAGAGCTGAACGGTAAGCGCATCCGAGAGGATCTGGTGCAGACCATCTTCTCCCGCTTCTGCGTGGGAAAGTGAATTTATGAACAAATTGTAAATTCTATCCCGGTGCTTTTTTCAGCTATCCTGATATGATATATTAGATTCATCCCATCATCCCATCCGGGGCGCTGCCCCGTTTCACCAACCACTCAAAGGAGGAGCTACCCATGCAGGATTACATCATCATGACCGACAGCTGCTGCGACCTCACCGACCAGATGGCCCGTGAGCTGGAGCTGGAGGTGCTGCCCCTGACCATGACCATGGACGGGGAGGAATACCCCAACACGCTGGACGGCCGCTACATCACCAATGAGGAGTTTTATAAGCGCCTGCGGGCCGGCAAGACCTCTACCACTGCCGCCGCCAACGTGGGTCAGTTCGAGGACGCCATGCGGGCCGTGCTGGGCCGGGGACAGGATATTCTGTGCCTGTGCTTCTCGTCGGCGCTGTCCACCACCTATCAGTCCGCCGTGATCGCTGCGGAGAACGTGGCTCCGGACTTCCCGGAGCGCACCATCCGGGTCATCGACACCCTCAGCGCCTCCCGTGGACAGGGACTGCTGGTGTATCTGGCCGCTCAGAAGAAGAAGGAGGGCTTGACCCTCAGCCAGCTGGGGGATTGGGTGGAGGACAACAAGCTCCACGTCTGCCACTGGTTCACCGTGGACGACCTGAACTTTCTGAAGCGTGGCGGCCGGGTCTCCGCCGCCACGGCGCTGGTGGGCACCATGCTCTCCATCAAGCCGGTGATGCATACGGATAACGAGGGCCGCCTGACCATGGTGGGCAAGGCCCGTGGCCGCAAGGCCAGTCTCAAGGCCCTGCTGGACGCCATCGAGCGGCTGGCTATCGAGCCGGAGAAGCAGACCATGTTCATCTGCCACGCCGACTGCCAGGAGGAGGCCAAGCAGGTGGCGGCGGAGATCCAGCGCCGCTTCGGCACCACGGATATCCGCATCCACTACATCGGGCCGGTCATCGGCAGCCACACCGGCCCCAACACCATGGGCCTGTTCTTCGTGGGAACGGAGCGGTAAGGCATGAAGTGGCTGGAATTGAAGCTGGACACCTCCCCGGCGGGGCTGGACCCGGTGTCCCAGCTGCTGGAGGAGCAGGGCATCACGGGGCTGGTCATTGATGACGAGGGGGATTTCCGGGATTTTCTGGAGCACAATCACCAGTACTGGGATTATGTGGACGAGGAGCTGATGCAGGAGAAGCAGGGCCTCTGCCGCATCACCTTCTACCTCTCCGATGACCCGGAGGGCTATCACCGGCTGGCGCAGGTGCGGATGGCCCTGTCGCAGCTGAAGGCGGCGCACCCGGAGTACGCTCCCCTGCTGCTGACCATGAACAATCTGGAGGACGCCGACTGGGAGAACAACTGGAAGCAGTTTTATAAGCCCATGGAGATCGGGGAGCGCCTCATCGTGGTGCCGGAGTGGGAGCAGGCCAATACACAGGGCCGCATCCCCCTGATCCTGAATCCGGGACTTACCTTCGGCACCGGCAGCCACGCCACCACCCGGCTGTGCCTGACGGCGCTGGAGGAAACCATCCACGGCGGTGAGCGGGTACTGGATCTGGGCTGCGGCAGCGGCATCCTCTCCATCGCCGCCCTGCGGCTGGGGGCGGAGCACGCCTTCGCCTGCGACATCGACGAGAAGTGCGTGGAGGTGGCCTATGAAAACGCCGCCCTCAACGGCATCGACCGCTCCCGATACACCGTCCGGTGGGGCGATGTGCTGTCGGATCAGCAGCTGAAGGCGGAGATCGGCGGGGGCTATGACATGGTGGTGGCCAACATCGTGGCGGACGTCATCATCGGCCTGTCCGGTCAGGTGCGTCCCTTCCTGAAGGAGGGCGGCCTGTTCCTGTGCTCCGGCATCATCGACGACCGGGCAGAGGAGGTGGCCCAGCGCCTGCGGGAAGCGGGATGGGACATCCTCCGCACCCGCCAGAGCGAGGGCTGGTTCTCCTATCTGTGCCGGTAATGTGGGGTTCGGGCGAAACGACCGCACCCCCTATGCTTTCCATAAGAAAAGAGCCGCACCTGTGGGTGCGGCTCTTTTGCTGCTTTTGAGGCAGTATGTATGGCTCTCAGGGCTTTGCCTTGCCGATGCGGATGATCTGATCCCGGCTCTCGTAGTTGCTGGTGGCCTCGAAGGTGCTGGAGAGGAGGCTCCCGTCCCCGGCATAGACATTGCGCCACGTCTGCACCACATAGCCGGTATAGGGGGTCTGGATCTCCTGCTTCTCCCCCGGCGCCAGCTCATCCGTCTCCTCATAGACGGTTTCCCACGGGATGACGTCCACCGTCTCGCTGACCATCTCCACATAGCTGTCATCCACCTTGGTGCCTAAGATCTCCACCGTCACGTTGTTGTCGTTCCAATAGGTGACGATCTTGATGGGGTAGTCGGTGTTGTTGGCGAAGATAAAATCCGGGAAGCCGTCGTATACCGTGGCGTCGCACCCCCACTTGATGTAGCCGGGGGCGTACTGGTGGCAGTAGCGCATGACGATCTCCAGATCAGCCTTCAGGGTGGCGTAGTACAGGGTCGAGGACACCTGACACACACCGCCGCCGTAGACATCCACCGTCTTGCCCCCCACGTAGCCGGGAGCGGCGTAGAAGCCGTAGTCCGCCGTGGTAGGGCCTATGGCGTCGTTATAGCTGAACTGGTCGCCGCAGTTGAGCACCGTGCCGGAGATGTTCTGGGCCGCCTTGCGGACGTTCTGGATGCGGCCCCATGCGCCGCTGACGTAGGTGGTGCAGCTGGCCAGCACGTCCCGGAACAGCACCTTCTCCAGCGCCGCCTTGCTGACCTTGGGCTGCTGGATCTGGGCGGGAACGGTGATTTCCTGTCCCGGCTGAGCCTGAGCCACCAGCTTTTGGGCGGCGTCGGCATCAAAGGTCACCTGCACCGTCCCCTCCTCCACCTGATCGGCGGCGGCATTATAGGAGGCGTTTTTCGCCGTGGCGTAGGTCTCGGCAAAGGCATCGAAGTCCACGGGCTTGGCCTCCACCACCTCATAGGCGCAGGCCACCGGCTCCAACGTCCCGGCGGCCAGCGCCGCCCGCAGGGCATCGGTTAACCGCGGGAGGTCTATCTTGCGGCCGTTCTTTGGCACCGTCACCAAAAAGCCGTCCTCTTTTCCCTGCTCCAGCCGACAGGCCCCGTCAACAGCCGCCATATCCAGCTGCTCTGCCAGCTCCGCCGCTTTTTCCTGCAAGGCGGCGTCATCCGCCGTCCACGGCGGGGTCAGGGACGTCTCCCGAAACCAGCTGCGGAGAAGGCTCCAGCCGTTTTCCAGAAAATGGCCGCTGTGTCCGGCGTCATAGGCCAGCTGGGCCGCCGTCTCCGGGGTCACGGAGACCCCCAGCTCCCACAGGGACACCTGTCCCGCCGTCTCACCGTCCAACGTCAGGGGCAGCTGAGTCGCCTGACATACGGCCTGTCCCTTCTGCTGCCAGCGCTCCTGCGCCTGCGGGACGGTCAATCCGCTCATATCCACGCCCATCACGTCGGTGCGGCCGAGGATGGTGCCGTGGCTGGCGGAGACGATGCACAAAACCAGATAGAATATGCCCAGCACCGCCACGATGCCGCCGCCGATGAGGGCCGCCAGCTTCCCGGCGGTTTTTTTGGCCGGGGACTCCGGCGATGCGTCCATCTCCTCCGGGATGGGGTCCGCCTCCATGTTCGCTGCCGGGGTACTCTCCGGCTGCGGGATGGTAGCCGTGGGGGCCTCCTGTGGGGTGGTCTCCGGCGTTTCCTGCTCCAAGGGCTTCTGTGCTTCCATACAGCCCCTCCTTTACTATACAGTGCAGCGCACACTGCGCTATCATGCAGTATACTACGGAAAGGGGCAAAATAGGTTACAATTTCATTACAGACGCCGGTTTTTATACACTTCGCCGCATTATGTCCGCACCCGCTTGGGAATACGAATGGTCAGAAGGATCTCCTCGTCGGTATCCTGACGGCCCCAATCAGCGTTGACTCCCGCCTGACGCATCAGGTGCAGGCCCCGATCCACGCTGTTGAGGAACAGCCGGACATCCTTGATGATGTAGGTGGTGCGGCCCTTGGGGGGCGTCACCTGCTGGCGGTGCAGCAGATCCTCTATGTAGGCCTCGGCGGCGGCCACATTCATCCTGCGCCGGCAGAATACCTGCGCCGCCGATAGCTGCTGCTCCTCCGTCCCCAGCCGCAGCAGCGCCCGTGCATGGCGCTCCGTCAGATTGTTTTCCTGCAAAAACTGCCGCACGGAGTCCGGCAGCCGCAGCAGCCGCAGCTTGTTGGCCACCGCCGGTTGGGAGCGGCCCAGACGACGGGCGGCCTCCTCCTGGCTGAGCCCGTAGCGGGCAATGAGCCGGGACAGGGCCTCCGCCTCCTCCCAGCAATCCAGATCCCGGCGCTGGAGGTTCTCCATCAGCGCCAGCAGCGCCGAGTCCTCCTCCCCTACCTGCGCCACCAGACACGGCACCTCCCGCAGTCCCGCCATGGCGGCGGCCCGCAGGCGCCGTTCTCCGGCCACCAGCTCATAGCCTGTCCCCTGACGGCGCACCGTCAGGGGCTGGAGGATGCCGTAGCTGCGGATGCTTTCCGCCAGCTCCGACAGGGAATCCTCGTCGAAGCTGCGGCGGGGCTGCTGGGGATTGGGGCGGATCTGGTTCAGGGAAATATAGCGGACACGGCTGGAAAAAAATTCGCCTTTGCGGGGATGCATCATGGCGGTTCCCTCCTTTTGCCCTCTATTTTAGCCGGGGAGGGATGAAAAATCCCCCGCAACGTGTCGGGAAATCAACTTTTTCACTTAGATGAGATTTTTCGGCAGCAGATCGCTGTGAAGACTTGTTTTTTCTCCGGTGGGTGACTTTTTCCGGTAGCTTTTTTTGTCTCCGGCGGCATACTTTTTGTCAACAGCGACAAAAAGTATGCCGAAGCACCGCCGGTGGCGGATGCAGCAAGGCGGTTTCGAGGAAGTGTCCCGGTTTTCACGCCGTGCAAACGGCTGGAAACCGGCTGACACGACGGTGAATCTTTCTTTCGCTATGGAAAGAAAGGCACCCGCCGGAGGCATAAAAAGAAAAAGCTGATGGGAACCGTGCGCCGGAAAAATGAAAAACGTCCCTCACCATAGCCAAAGGGCAGGCATCATGTGATGCCTGCCCTTTGCAGTCTGTCCTATTCTGATGCACGACGGCAAATCCAAAGCTTATCCCTGCTCACGCTTCAGGCGGCGGATATCCGTCCCCACAAAGGGCAGCAGCTGGTACTCCCCCTCCAGACGGGACAGCAGCGGCGCTCCATAGCGGCGGCCCAACTCCTCCGGGTCCAGATTGGTGCTGATGACGGTGCTTTTCCCCGTCAGCAGGCGGCCGTTGATGAGCTGATAGAGGGCGCTCTGAACGAAGCTGGTGGTCATCTCCGTTCCCAGATCGTCCAGAATCAGCAGATCGCAGTTCATGCACCGCTCCACATCCTCCCCGGCGGTATCGCCGTCGTCGTCCCGGCGGAACTTGGCGCTTTCAAACTGGCTGAACACATGGCCCGCCGTATCGTATACCACAGAGAAGCCATCCTCGCTGACCACCCGTGCGATGCAGGCCGAGAGGAAGGTCTTTCCCAGCCCCGGTGCGCCGAACAGCAGCAGATTCTCCCGCCCCGGACGGAAGCGGGCAGCAAAGTCCCGGCACAGGTTCAGGTTCCGCTGGGCGTTTTCCCGTGGAGAGCGGGGCAGGCTGCCACGGTCCGGGGAATACCAGTCCAGCTCGAAGGTATCGAAGCTCTGGCTGCCGATGTCCAGCATCCGGCTCAGCTCCCGGATCTGCTCCTGTGCATAGTATTTTTTCAGGCAGCTGCACAGGCCGTCGCCCCGGTAGCCGGTATCGCCGCACAGGGTACAGCGGGGCTTTTCCGACAGATAATCCTCCGGATAGCCCAGCTGGGCCAACAGCTCCGCCCGACGCCTTTGCAGGGAGAGATTCTTATCCCGGATCACCCGGATGGCGGGCAGAGGGTCCGTACCCCGCCGCAGGGCGGAGGCGATGATCTCGCCCATGGTACCCCGGATCTCCCGCTGGATGCTCTCCAGCTCCGGACACTGCTGATAAACCTGCTGCTGCCGCTGGCGCTGCTGCTCCTGACTGCGCTGCTTGTCCTCGTCAAAGCGCAGGGTGGCCTGACGCAGCACCCTTCCGTCGTATGCCATGGAGTTTTCCTCCTTACCACTTCATGTATTTCTCCATACGGGAGTCGTCCTTCTTCTCCTCCCGCCGGGAGGGCTTGCGGCTGTCGCTCTGGCGGACCTCCTCCTCCGTATGCCAGCCGTTTTCGTGCCAGCGGCGGAGGATCCCGTTGAGATATCGCCAGTTCAGCTCCTTCTTATAAAACACCGTCTTGTCGTAGGCCAGTGCCACCGTCTCCGGGGGGAAGCCCTTGTCCATCCAGTCGGTGATGTAGCGCTCCTCGCTCTCCACCGGGCGGCGGTCGCCCAGACCCAGCACCTGCATATACCGGCTCATGGCGGAGCGGCGGACGTTCCAGTCCCGCAGATACCGGGAAGCGCTCTCCTGATCGAAGAGGCCCCGCTGCGCCCAGTGGTAGCCCTCCTTCTCGATCTGGCGGAGGGTGGGCCGCCGTCCGGGGCCGTAGCGCTCCTCGGATCGGGCGACGCAGTGGCACACCAGCAGATAGATCACATCCGCCGGAAGGCCCAGATCGTCATACAGCCCCGCCAGGATCTGCAGGTCCGCCGTTTTCAGGCGTTTCCCCAGCTTCTCCTCCGTCTGCGGCACCAGCATCCGAAAGCCGGCGTCGCCGGTGAGGAGGTCCGTCAGGTCATCCGCCGTGTACACCGGGCGCTCCTGTGCCGGCTCCGGGGGCTTCTGCTCCGGGGGCCGGTCGATGAGTCCCAGCTCCTGCAGAGCCGTCTCCGCCGCATGGAGGCGCAGTTGGCTCCATTTCAGCTTCCGCTGCAGCTCCTGCGCCGTGACACCACGGTCCGCCCGCAGCAGGCACAGATACAGCAGCGCCGCATCCCCGTCGCCCCGGCCGATGAGGCGGTCCGCCTGCTGGGCCGGGAGCACGATATTCGGTTGATCCTCCCGGAGGATATATCCCGCCACGGCGCTGCGCCCCCTCTCTTTTTGTTCCTCTATTCTACACGAAAACCCTGTCTGCGTAAAGCGTCCCGCCGGGATTTTTTGAAAAATCCCCGTTTGGGGAAGAAAAGTCTTTTCCTGGTGGGATTTTGTGCTATAATAGATTCTGTATAGCTATCCAGAAATACTCAGTTTACATAGAAAGCAGGAGGTCACTATGGCGAATCGTATCACAATGAGCATCTGCGGCGAGGATTACACCTTGGTCGCTGATGAGAGCGCCGCCTACATGGAGAAGGTAGGCGCTCTGGTGGATGAGAAGATGACGCAGCTGCAGGAGGGCGCCCATGTGAGCCGCATTGACGCCGCCGTGCTGACGGCGGTGAATCTGGCAGACGAGCTGCTGAAGGCTCAGGAGGCGGCGGAGAATCTGCGTCGTCAGCTGAAAACATATCTGGACGAGGCGTCTCAGGCCAAGGCGGAGGCCTCGGAGCTGAAGCGGCAGCTGTTCAAGGCGCAGCAGGGTCACAAGTAATGGCGGAGCTGCTCTCTCCCGCCGGAGGGTGGGATTCTCTGGTGGCCGCCGTGCAGAGCGGTGCCGACGCCGTGTATATGGGCTTCGGAGCCTACAACGCCCGGCGCAGCGCCAAGAACTTCACAGAGGAGGAGTTTTTACAGGCGGTGCGGTACTGCCACCTCCGAGGGGTGAAGGTCTATCTGACCCTGAACACCCTGCTCACCGACCGGGAGCTTCCGGGGGCGGCGGAGCTGCTGCACAAGGCCTCCCGGCTGGGGGCAGATGCGGTGCTGATCCAGGATTGGGGGGTGTGGCAGCTGGCCCGTCAGGCGGCGCCGGAGCTGCCCCTCCACGCCAGCACCCAGATGAGCCTGCACACGCTGGGGGGCGCACGCCGGGCGGCAGAGCTGGGCCTTACCCGTGTGGTGCTGGCCCGTGAGCTGTCCCGCCGGGACATTGCCGCCATCTGCCGGGACTGTCCGGCGGAGGTGGAGGTCTTTGCCCACGGCGCTCTTTGTATGTGCTACTCCGGTCAGTGCGCCCTCAGCGCCGTTATCGGAGGACGCAGCGGCAACCGGGGCACCTGCGCTCAGCCCTGCCGCCTGCCCTATGGGGTCAATGCCCCGGCGGCGGGAGGCCATCCTCTGAGCCTGAAGGACGCCAACCTCTCCCCCTATCTACAGGAGCTGGAGGACATGGGGGTGGCGTGCCTGAAGCTGGAGGGGCGCATGAAGCGGCCGGAGTACGTGGCGGTCATCACCTCCATTTACCGGCGGCTGCTGGATGAAAAGCGCCGCCCCACCCAAGAGGAGCAGCGGCAGCTGGAGCTTGCCTTCAGCCGCAGCGGCTTCACCGACGGATACTATCTGGGCCGGAAGGGGCCGCAGATGTTCGGCACCCGGCCGGAGAATGTCCCGGAGCCCAAGGAGCTGTTTGCCCAGGCCCGGACACTGTACGAAAAGGAGGATCGCCGGACGGTGGCGGTGGACATGGACTGCGTCTGCCGGGCCGGTGAGCCGGTGCGCCTGACGGTGCGGGCCGGGGATCAGCGGGCGGAGGTGACAGGCCCTGTGCCGGAGACCGCCCGAAACCGGGCGCTGACGGCGGAGGAGCTGCAGGCCCGTCTGAAAAAGACCGGCGGCACCGCCTTCCGCTGCCGGGAGGTGCGGGTGACGCTGGAGGAGGGGCTGATGCTCTCCGCCGGGGCGGTCAACGCCCTGCGGCGGGAGGGACTGGCGGCGCTGGAGGATACCCTGTGTGCCGTGCCGGAACGCCGGATCGCCCAACCGGAGCCGCTGCCCGATGCCCCGGTGGAGCCGGCGCAGCCGCTGCTGACCTGCTCCCTCCAGAAGCCGGAGCAGCTGACGCAGGCGCTGGCGGACTGCCGCCCGGAGATGATCTATCTGCCGGTGGAGTGGCTGGATACGCTGGATGTGACCCCGTATCTGGACCGGACGTCCTTCTGCGCCGTGCTGCCCCGCATTTTCCGGACGGAGGACGAGGCGGCGCTGCGGGAGATGCTGGTGCGGCACCGGCAGGTGCTGGCCGCCGTGGCCGTTGGCAATCTGGGTCATCTGCCCATTGCCGAGGGGCTGGAACTGCCGCTGCGGGGCGATCTGGGGATGAACGTATTCAACTCCCGTGCGCTGCTGTTTTTGCGGGAGCTGGGGCTCTCCACCGCCGCCGTATCCTTCGAGCTGCGGCATCAACAGATCCGGGATCTGAAAAAGTATCTGCCCTGCGAGGCGGTGGTCTATGGCCGCCTGCCGCTGATGCTGATGGAGAACTGCGTCATTGCCAACAGCTTGGGCTGCTGCGATGTGGGCAGCGATTACCGGAAGCGCTCCTCCGCCTGCCGCTGCACCGGGGAGAACGTCCTCACCGACCGAACCGGGGCCCGCTTCCCGCTGATGCCCGCATGGGGCCACCGCAACGAGCTGGAGAACAGCCGTACCCTCTTTCTGGCGGACAAGCCGGAGTGGCGGCGGCTGGGGCTCACCTACGCCCGGCTGCGGTTCACCACGGAATCCCCGGCGGAGTGCGTGGCGGCGCTGCAGCGGTATCAGGGGCAGGGGGATTATATCCCGGCCGATCTGACACGTGGCCTGTTCTACCGGGGGGTAGAGTGAATACATCTCGTTATTTTTAATCGAGAAATTCCTATAAGTTATCAATACAATGTCCCAAAACAGGAGGCTTCGGTGGAAAATACGTTGTCCGGCGTGGCCGGGAAGAAATTTATCCTGTCGTACAGCTGCGGCAAGGACAGCACCCTGTGCCTGCACAAAATGCTGGAGGCGGGAGCAGAGCCTATGGCGCTGCTGGTGATGTTTAACCCCGAAGCGGGGCGCTCCTACTTTCATGGGGTGGACCCGGCGCTGCTGAAGGAGTACGGCGAGGCGCTGGAGCTGCCGCTGCTGGCGGTGCCTACCGGCGGCGAGGAGTACCATCTGTCCATGGAGGCGGCGCTGCGCCGGGCCAAGGAGCAGGGGGCGGAGCTGGTGTGCTTCGGGGATATTGACATTGAGAACAACCGGGCCTGGGGCGAGGAGCGCTGCCGAAACGTGGGGCTGGAGGCGGTATACCCCCTATGGCACCACGACCGGCAGGAGAACGTCCGGGAGGTGCTGGAGCTGGGGTATCGGTGTCTCATCAAGACGCTGGACCGCCGGGTGCTGCCCCGGCATCTGCTGGGCCGGGTCATGGACCGAGCCATGGTGGAGGAGATGACCGCCTGCGGCGTGGATATCTGCGGCGAGAACGGAGAATTCCACACCATCGCCGTGGACGGGCCGGTGTTCCACCGGCCTATCCCCTACTGCGTCCGGCAGCTGCTGGATCTGGGGGATTACTCCGTGGCGGATATCACGGTGCCAGAAAAGGAATAACGGGAAAGTTTATGGACGAAAATCGATTTTAACAATTCGTTTTTATATTTTAGGAGTAAATTTGCTATGATAGAGTTGAAGGTCAAGGCGGTATCGCCGCTGATGGGGACGAAATTCCCCCTGCCCGCCTACGCCACCGCCGGTGCGGCGGCCATGGATCTGTGCGCCTGTATGGAGGAGCCGGTGACGCTGGCTCCCGGCGGGCGGCAGGGCATCCCCACAGGCATCGCCATCGCCCTGCCGGGGCCGGAGTATGTGGCGCTGGTGTGCAGCCGCAGCGGCATGGGCACCCGCCACGGCATCACCCTCTCCAACAGCGTGGGGGTCATTGACAGCGACTACCGGGGCCAGCTGACGGTGGGGCTGGTGAACCACGGGGACGTCCCCTACACCATCCAGCCCGGCGACCGCATCGCCCAGCTGATGGTGCTGCCCATTCTGCGGCCCACCCTGACGGTAGTAGAGGAACTGGACGAGACGGAGCGGGGCTCCGGCGGCTTCGGCTCCACCGGGAGGTAAGGGTTATGGCGAGGATCATACTGGCCTCCGGCTCCCCCCGGCGGCAGGAGCTGCTGCAGCGCATAGGACTCCGTGAATTTGAAATTTCCGTGCCGGACGTGGAGGAGTGGTATCCCCCGGAGCTGGCGCCGGAGGATATCGTGGCCTACATCAGCCGGGAGAAGTCTCAGGCGGTGCAGGCGCCGGCGGATGCCATCGTCATCACCGCCGACACCATGGTCTTTCTGGATGATCAGCGGCTGGGAAAGCCCCATGACGAGGCGGAGGCCCTCTCCATGCTGACGGCGCTGTCCGGACGAAAGCACAAGGTCTGCACCGGCGTGACGGTGCGGCAGGGGGAAAAGGCCCTCACCCGCGCCCAGTCCACCGACGTCTATTTCCGGGAGGCCTCCCGGCAGGAGCTGCTGGCCTACATCCGGGGCGGCGAGCCCATGGATAAGGCCGGGGCCTACGGCGTACAGGGGCAGGGAGCGCTGCTGGTGGAGCGCATCGATGGGGACTTTTTTAACGTCATGGGTCTGCCGGTGGTGCTGCTGAGCCGGATGCTGGCGGAGTTCGGTGTGACGCTGCTGGCGTAATGGGCATTACTTTGCAATAAGGAATCAGGACTATGAAGAATTTTTTCCAGAAAAACGGCATCATGATGCTGGCGGCGGTGACGGTGGTGGCGGTGCTGCTGTGTGTGGCCTCCGCTCTCAGCTCCCAGACCGGCTTTCTCCAGAACGCCGGGGGCGTCATTGCCTCCCCCTTCCGGGCGGTAGGCTCCGCTGTCAGCGGGTGGTTCAGCTCCATAAGCCAGCGCTTCGAGGACGTAGAGGCGCTGCAGCAGGAGAATGCGGACCTGAAAAAGGAGAACGCCGAGCTGCAGCGGCAGCTGGATCAGGCCAAGATCGACAGCGAGGAGAACCAGCGGCTGCGGAACCTACTGAATCTGCGGCAGCAGCGGCGGGATTTCACCTTTGAATCCGCTATTATCGTGGATCGCAGCACCTCCAACTGGTCCCGTGTGATGACCCTCAACAAGGGCACCTCCAGCGGCATTGCCGTGGGCAACTGCGTGGTGGACGATCAGGGCAATCTGGTGGGGGTCATCCGGGAGGCCGGACTCAACTGGTCCACCATCACCACCATTCTGGACACGGACTCCTCCCTGGGCGCACGGGTATTCCGCACCGGCGAGGTGACGGTGGCCATGGGCGATCTGGCCCTGATGGAGACAGGGCGGCTGAAGCTGTCGTATCTGGAGGGGGAATCCAGTCTCATCAACGGCGACCTCATCGTCACCTCCGGGCTGGGGGGCTACTACCCCTCCCAGCTGGTCATCGGCTCTGTGGAGGAGATCCGCACCGATGACAACGGCCTGACCCGCTATGCGGTGCTGGCCCCCAAGACGGATCTGGATTCCCTGTCGGAGGTGTTTGTCATCACCTCCTTCGACACCGTGGACTGAGGGAGACACTATGAGCCGACGTGATACCATCTGGAAATGGGTGTTTTACACCGCAGGTGTTTTTCTGCTGCTTTTATTGCAGGGGCTGGCGCTGGATCACATCTCCCTGCTGCACGTGCATCCCTATCTGCCCCCGGTGATGGTGGCGGTCTTAGCTATGTTCGAGGGAGCCTACGGCGGCATGGGCGTGGCGCTGGCCATGGGTCTGCTGTTTGATCTGACCCAGCCGGGGCTGATCCCCTGCTTCCATATTCTGGTATTTTTGCTGGCGGCGCTGGCCGCCGCTGCCGTGGCCAACTACCTCATTACGCCGGGGCTTCTGTGCGCCGTGCTCATGGGGTTGGCGGCGCTGGTCATCACAAATGGGCTGCAAATTCTGCTGATGACGTATCAGCAGGGAGTGGCCTTCTCCGCCGCCTCGTCACTGGCGGGGCGGGAAATTCTGGTGACACTGCCGCTGACGGTGCTGGTCTATCTTCCCTTCCGCTGGGTGCGCCGGCGGATCTACTCCGAGTGAGTCCCCTGAAAGGAGTATGCTATGAAATCCTATCTGGCCAAATCCCGGCTGGTGCCGCTGGTATTGATCTTCGGGATGATCCTGCTGATCTTCTGCGGTGTACTATACAATACTCAGATCCTCAACGGATCGGACTATAAGGCCCGGTCGCTGGCCAGCAACGCCACCGCTCAGACGGTGGAGGCCTCCCGCGGCATCATCACCGACCGCAACGGCAAGGTGCTGATCTCCAACCGGCTGACCTATACGCTGGTGTTCTCCGACGAGGAATTTGAAAGCGACACGGACTGCAACGACGCCATCTTCCGGCTGTTGGAGCTGTGCCGCAGCAACAACGTCAAGTGGACGGATACCCTGCCGGTGAGCAAGGAGCCGCCCTTTACCTACACCACCCCCACCGACGAGGGTGCCTTCCGGGAATATCTGGAGTCGGAGGATCTGCCCGCCATCACGGTGGGTACCCTGCGGCCCACGCAGGAGGCCCCGCTGTTCATGGCCCAGCTGAGAAAGCTCTATGGCGTGGCGGACAGCTACTCCGACACCGACGCACGGGCTATCATCGGTGTGCGCTACCAACTGGCCCTGCGGGACATTGCGGGGGGTACCTACACCTTCGCCAGCGATGTGTCGGTGGAGCTCATCAATCAGGTGGTGGACGGCCGCTATGCCGGTGTCACCACCGGCACGGCCTCGGCCCGTGTGTATAACAT
>OGGG01001950.1_pt1 | contig 14228 bp, 11 predicted proteins | sample 1571201 | NCBI WGS metagenome assembly OGGG01 (sample SAMEA2581946, study PRJEB24529) | metagenome | biome: Human gut stool | place: China | collected 2011 | reverse complement strand
TGCGTGGAAAGACGGCACACAAAGACCGGATACATCCGTGACAAGTGCAGAATGGGTATTCACACCATCTGATGTGGCATATGCAAAGGCTGAAGGAAGTACAGCGATCAAAGTAGAGCCAAAAGAACTGAAAGTCTTAGCGGCAACGGCAGATGATAAAGTATATGACGGAACCGCGGATGTCAGCTTCAGTGATATTGTTCTTGAGGGCATTGAAGAAGGAGATGAAGTTTCGGCAGACATCGGAACGATCCGCGGGACTTTGAAAGATGTAAAAGCGGGAAATTATACTTCGGTAACTTTGCCAGAGCTGAGATTAACCGGAAAAGACAAGGAGAATTATATTCTTGTGCAGCCGACAGACGAAATTCCTCTGACAAAAGAGGTGAATGTGGCAAAAAGCAGTGGACTTCAGATCGAAGAACAGAATAAAAGTTACTTCTATTTAAAGGATCAGGAAGAGCGGATAAATCTCAGGGAAATCCTCCCGGTGGACTGCGGGAATGCACAGTATGCTGCACCGGAGATGACCGGAAACATGGAATATATCACAGAACCGAGTATAACAGACGATATATTGTCTTATACAGTGAAGCAGGGGGCACTGGACAGGAAAGGAAAGATCCAGATCAAAGTTACGACTGAGAACTATGAGGACTTTGTGATCACATTCAATCTGGAATGCAATGACCAGATACCGGTCAGATTACAGGAAGGAACACAAGTAACCCTGAAAAAAGAAAAAGATACGCTTACTTACGGTGATCTTTTGTCGACACTGGAGTTTTCGGAAGCAGAATTTGTGGACGGAGAAGGAAATACAGTGGAAGGAACGCTTGCGTGGAAAGACGGCACACAAAGACCGGATACATCCGTGACAAGTGCAGAATGGATCTTTACACCGGATGATGCGGTATATGCAAATGCAGAAGGCAGCACAGCGATCAAAGTAAATGCAAAAGAACTTACGGTAACAAAGGCAACCGCCAAAAATAGAAAATATGATGGCACAAATCAGGTTTCCATCACAGAAGTGCTGCTAAACGGTATGCTGGAAGGCGATGAAGTGAGCGTAGATCTGACGGATCTGTATGGAACGTTAAAAGATAAAAAAGCAGGCGAATATACTTCGGTAACATTACCGGTACTGACGCTTGCCGGAAAAGACAAAGCAAATTACAGGCTGCTACAGCCAGTCACAGAAATCCCTCTGACAAAAGCAGTGACGATCGAGACACCGGATACAACGGAAACGCCGGATACAAAGGAAACACCGGATACAACGGAAACGCCGGATACAAAGGAAACACCGGAGACACCACAAAAACCGTCAGATCCAGGCACAAAACCGGGAACTTCTGAGCCGATACAGAAGCCAGCAAAAACAGAATATCTGAAAAAAGGAAGAAAGTTCACCGGAGCGGACAATAACCAGTATAAAGTAACCTGTGCGGACGGAAAGACATTTACAGTGGTATATCTGAAACCGAAAAAGGGTGTCAAAGGAACGGTAAACATACCGGACAGCATTACCGTAAACCATGTTACTTATAAAGTCACAGAGATTGCAGCGAATGCATTTAAAAAGAATAAAAAGATCAGAAAAGTAGTCATACCGTCCAGTATAGAGAAGATCGGTAAGCAGGCATTTTATGGCTGCAAGAACCTGAAAAATATCACGTTCAAAACGACAAAGCTGACAAAGAAAAGAGTGGGAAGCAAGGCATTTTCCGGCATCCATGCGAAAGCAGCCATCAAAGTGCCGAAGAAAAAACTCTCTGCTTACAGGAAGATGCTCAAAGCACGCGGAGTCGCGAAAAAAGAAAACGTGCGGGCATCCAGGTGAAAATAGTGCAAAGGACAAAAAATGCCCGGAAAGGATGAAACTATGCAGGGAGCAGAAAATACAGAAAAACAGCAGCTTTCCGCCTCATTGAGAGCACGTATGTGGGAATACCGTATGATCAGTGTGATCGTTTGTGCATTTTCTTTCTGGATCGCATCAAAAGGGAACTGGAATAAGATCCCGGTCAGCATAGCAACGGTTGTCCTGATCCTTGGTATTGCGATCTGGATGCTGGGATCGCCGGATGATTATAACGCTTCAACGGATATCTGCAGCATGATCGCCATGGATTGTCCAAGAAAGATTGAAGAATTTTATGAGGCCTACAAAGATGTCCGAACGCCGCTTGGCTCTGCTTATCTTGTTCAGTTTTACACGATGAAGCAGCCGGCTCTGATGTTCGGACCGGATAAGAACGGAGATTTTCTCTATTTCTGGCTTTCAAAAGACGGGAATATCGGTTATCTTGGCTATTCGTTCATGACCAGTATGATAAAGGGAAAATATAATGATCCGATATTTCCGGCAGAAGAGGATTTTGGCGATAATACAGCAGAATATGTCTGCTATCAGTCGGATGTGCTTCTGATGCAGAAGCAACTGAGGGAGAGCCTGGAGCATTTTGTGAAAACAAAACAGGTTTTGGAAATTCCGCAGTCCCGCCCATCGGAAGTCTATACTTTTACGGAGGATTTTAAACTGACCGGTCAGCATTTTGATCTCTGTGACAACGAAGGAAACCGTGTTTTCGAAATCGAAGGAACGGCTCCGCTGCGCACACTTTCTGTTTATGACAATCAGCATAACGAGATCTTTAAAATGACCAAGAAGATCGTAAGCGTACTGCCGACCTACCAGTTTTATTACCGGGGGGAGCTTTACGGCACGCTGGAGAAGAAATTTGTGCTGGTCAAAGATAAGTTTGAGATGAAGGTCAAAGAAGGAAAACTGGAACTGACGGAATATGCCGGTTCGATCGGCCATAATTTCTGCGTAACCTTAAATGGCAAAACGCTGGGGACGATCCTGGACAACCTGGATCTGAAAATGGAAAATATCGTTTTTGACAATGCAGTGATCATTGCATATGAAGAAAAATATCTTCCGCTGCTTACGGCAATGGCGGTGATGGTGGCACGCGAACTTGCACGGGATCGCAGTTAGGAGGTGTGAATGAAAGAAAAGGCAAAGATAAGAAAAGCGGTGTATATCGCAGTGATGTGGTGCATTCTGGCAAGTGTTCTTTTGGGATGCAGAAAATCTAATGTCGAGTCCTATGCATCTGCAGAGGAAGCAAAGCAGGCAATGAGTCAGTGCCGGACATTTCTGGTAGAAGGAGATCTGGAGGAGGTCAACCAGGAGGGGAATATCCTTGCGGACGGGAAAATAGCCGGGCGGTTAAAAGAAACAGGTATTCTCAATACGAAATGGACGGTATCGGTCGATGGCAAACCCTGGTTCTGGATGAAATTTGTGACTGATGAGCCGATCAATAACATCGATGGCGTAATTGCCGGGACAACCTATGGTTATTATGATGAAAACAATCAGTGCCTTGGCTATGCACAGAAGCGGGTGTTCGAGAACGAAAATCTGGAACGTGAATATTATCTCGTATTTATGGATGCAGACGGAAATCCCAAAGATTATCTGGCAGAAGAACACGGAGAGGAACTTTACGATTACGAGGGCAATCAGATCGGAAGTGGAAAAGCAGAACTCAAGGGTTATATTGGGGAGAAATGCTATTTCGAAATTGATACCGAAACGAGTGTATCTGTGGATGCAGTGGATAAAATGGCAATGTATCTCCAACTGTTTAGTAAATTTAATGAAACGGCAGGAGATTAAATGGTGGTAAAAAACAATTCTTACGGTATAAAAAACCATGGAGATGCGATTGACGCTTGAATTTAACCAGGTTTGCTATTATAATCATCAGTGATTTAGAGAAGTAAACTTTATCACACATCCGCTTATACTATTTTATGATGCCAGGGTCAAAAGCCTGAAACCACGATGTGCTTGCACAAGAGTGGTTTTATGGCTTAATGACCCACCCCGATATGAGCATAAAAGTGGAGCGTAAGCTTCACGATATGCGAATATTGGATAGAATTGTGGGAGTACGAAGTACGGAACAATTCGTATGGCATCTTTTGAACCCAACATTATTTTATACATTTAAGGAGGAATCTACTATGATTACCTGGAACAACCTGGATACACTGGAAGCATTTAAAAATCTTTCAAAGGCAGAGCGTGTAAATATCGCAGAGGCAATGTCTGGAGAAAACGGTGCAGAACGTGTGAAAACATACAGCGTACCGATGGCAGAAGGTCTTGCGTATAATTATGCTGCAAAGCAGGTAGATGACAAAGTGCTGGAAGATCTGCAGAAACTGGCAGACGAAGCACAGCTGACTGAAAAATTCGAAGCACTTTACAATGGTGAAGTTATCAACACCGGAGAGAAGAGAATGGTTCTTCATCACCTGACACGCGGTCAGCTCGGTGAAGCTGTAAACGCTGACGGTACAGACAAACGTGCTTTCTATAAAGAACAGCAGCAGAAGATCGCAGACTTTGCAAATAAAGTACATGCCGGAGAGATCACAAATGCAGCAGGTGAGAAATTTACAACCGTTGTTCAGATCGGTATCGGCGGCAGTGACCTCGGACCTCGTGCAATGTATCTGGCACTGGAAAACTGGGCAAAGAAAAACGATACCTTCAAGATGGAAGCAAAATTCATCAGCAACGTAGACCCGGATGATGCAGCAGCAGTTCTGTATGGTATCGACGTAGCACATTCTATTTTTATCCTGGTTTCCAAATCCGGTACAACACTGGAGACACTGACAAACGAATCTTTCGTAAAAGATGCGCTGAAGAATGCAGGACTGGATACTTCCAGACATATGATCGCAGTAACCAGCGAGACATCCCCACTGGCAAAGAGTGATGATTATCTGGCAGCATTCTTTATGGATGATTACATCGGCGGACGTTATTCATCCACATCCGCAGTAGGCGGAGCCGTATTATCCCTGGCATTCGGACCGGAAGTATTCGAAAGATTCTTAAACGGTGCAGCAGAAGAGGACAGACTCGGAACAGAAAAAGACATCAGAAAGAACCCGGCAATGCTGGATGCACTGATCGGCGTTTATGAGCGCAACGTACTGGGCTATCCAGGCACAGCAGTACTGCCGTACTCACAGGCACTGAGCCGTTTCCCGGCACATCTGCAGCAGCTTGATATGGAGTCCAACGGTAAGTGCGTGAACCGTTTCGGTGAGAGACTTGACTATGTAACAGGACCTGTTATCTTCGGTGAACCGGGAACAAACGGACAGCATTCCTTCTACCAGCTGCTCCATCAGGGAACGGACATCATCCCATTGCAGTTCGTAGGCTTCAAGAGCAGCCAGATGAACACGGACGTAGTGATCCAGGGCAGCACAAGCCAGCAGAAACTGTGTGCAAACGTAGCAGCCCAGATCGTAGCCTTTGCATGCGGAAAAGAAGACGAAAACCGCAACAAGAACTTCGAAGGCGGCCGTCCGTCCAGCATCATCATTGGCGAACAGCTTACCCCGGAAACACTGGGAGCACTGCTTTCACACTTCGAAAACAAAGTCATGTTCCAGGGATTTGTATGGAACGTGAACAGCTTCGACCAGGAAGGTGTACAGCTCGGTAAAGTACTGGCAAAACGCGTACTGGCCCACGAGACAGACGGAGCACTGAAAGTACTCAGTGATCTGATGAATATCTGATATAACTGCAGATGCATGCCGGATTTTGCGTGCATTCGACTGAAATAAAAAGAAAGCCATTCCCGAATCCATGTCATTAAGTAAATATGACATGGATTCCCGGATGGCTTTCTTTTTTAAAGGTGATGCATTTGCAGAGAGAAATGCGTATGCGATGAGGATAGATTATGAAAAAGAGCCGCCCATGTTTCAGGTTACGGACACACACTATGCAGCTACTTGGCTGCTGGATGAACGGGCTCCGAAAGTAAAGGCTCCGATTGGAGAACGAAGATGATGAGTCCTGAAGAAAGAAGAGTGGGCAGAAGAAAAACTTGGTCTGAATGATAAAATTTCTGTACAGTATAGCAGGTGCATTGCTGCTGGGAGTCATATGTGCATGGAAAGAAGGCGGATGGCTGGATAAAATCATCTGTAAAGCAGGGACGATCATAAGCTGTGTCCCGGAGTTCTGGCTGGCGCTGGTGCTGATTCCCGTATTATGCTGCTGCATTGTATGAGAAATATCATGCCATCATATCTGAGTATTATGGCGATTTCGGTAACGCATATCATGGGAGGAACTTATATGGCAGAGACTGTTTTTTCTTATCCCGGAATAGGAACACTGGCATATGAAAGTGCCCGTTATAAAGACTATAATTTACTGATGATCATCAGTCTGATGTCAGGGATCATAATCATTGCCTGTAATATGACTGCACAGATTCTTAATGAGAGGATCGATCCGAGAATGCGTATCAGCAGGCAGTCGGAAATGCAGCAACTGTGATATCTGCCGGTATTGCAATCGTATTTGGCACGGTAAGCGGCATGGCACCGGAATGGTTGTCATGAACATCCGAAGTGCTATTGTGGAAGAGTCAACATTAAGTTTCATTGGGATAGGACTTCCGCTGGAAGTTATTTCATGGGGAAGTATGCTGTCACTGTCAGAAAAAGCGCTGCTTACAGGTGCCTGGTGGATTATCCTGATTCCCGGTGTTTTTCTTGTTGTGACACTATTGTGCATTACCAGTATCGGAGACTGTATCAGAAAAAAATTAAATAAACAGGAAAGTAATTTATAAACGATGGGAGTGCTGCAGATACTTAAAAAAGCCGGAGCTGAGATTCCCGAAAAGTCAATTGACACATCGGAAACTATAACGAATTCCTCTCCAGGTTATGGTATAATCTATGCTATAATTATTATAGCTGGCCGGACAAAGAAAGATGCTTACAGAGAGGAGGGCATCCTATGAAAACAAGATTAGAGAACATGATAAGCAAGCTGCTCACAATCTGCCTGATGTTGCTGCTGGTGTTGGGTGCAGCAACACTTTCGGCAGAGGCTGCAGGGATTACGGGAGAAGAAAAGGTACCAGGAGATGCAGGGTTCGGATTTACTTATGCATTTGTATCACCCACAACTATTGAAATTACATCTTATGATGGTTACGAGAGAGAAGTCAGTATTCCGGCATCTATTGATGGATATACAGTAGTTGGTATCCAAAATTTCCGTATAGGATATGCAAAGCCAAATGCATTTGTGCAGAAGGTTATTTTGCCTGAAACAGTGACCTATATTGCAGATGATGCATTTTATGATGAAAAGGACTGGAGTGCACAGGTTCATTCTGAACTGCGTGAAATTGTTTTGAATGAAGGTTTGAAAACGATAGGGGAACGTGCATTTTATAATAATTCATACCTGAAAAAAATCGAAATCCCGTCCAGTGTGACAGAAATCGGAAAGGATGCTTTCGCTTCCTGTTCAGATCTTTCTGACATTACTTTTAAGGGAAGTAATACGTTTCTGCACGGAGGAGCATTTAACATCAGCACAGGAAAAATCAGCAAGATGTATGAAGACTGGCTTTATGACAACAGCTCGGATGATTTTCTGATCTGGCAGGGACAGCTTATCGCCTATAAAGGTACGGGCAAAACACCTGTCATTCCGGATACGGTTTCGGTAATCGGAGCCGGTGTGTTTCGGGAAAGAGATATTACCAAAGTGACGATTCCGTCGAGCGTCCAGGAAATAGGCGATGCTGCTTTTTATAACTGCACGTCATTGTCTGCCGTGGATATTCCGGGCAGCGTTAAACGCATAGATGACAGTGCTTTCTCCGGTTGTAAGGGTATGAAGTCTGTCACGTTCCACGAGGGTCTGGAAGTCATTGGTGACGGAAGCTTCCGTGAGTGTGAAAGCCTGAATCGACTGGATCTTCCTGAAGGTCTCACAACGCTGGAGGACGCAGCATTTTATGATTGTATAAATATTGAAGATTTCACTTTTCCTGCATCGCTGGGCGATATGGAATGGTCAAGCATATATACTTCGAAATGGTATGAAAATCTTCCTGACGGTGCGGAACTTTATTGTGGAAGCGTATTTCTTGGATGCAAGAACGCAGGATATCCAGAAAAATTAACTGTTCGTCCGGGGACAAAGATGGTGCGTATCGAGAATTCCCTGCGCGGTGTGAAAGAATTGAATTTGCCGGATGGGTTAGAATCACTTAACATACCGAATGCCGGCACAGATAGCTGCAGCATCACCAGCCTCACGGTTCCTGAGAGTGTTAATTACATTGACCTGAATAATATGTCTGAGCTGACGGATATAAAACTGCCTGAGACAGCAGTTTTAGCAGAGAATTGTTTTGCAGGCTGCTATAAAATCAAGAATCTTGTCATACCACGTGGAAATATAACCTTAAATGGGGTGAACGTCGGACGGACGGCCAATGTGGTTTTGCCGGATGATGTGTTAGAGGTGAACGGTCCTATTTCAAACGGAAGACACGGCTGGGATAATATAAGCAGCGGCAACTCGACTCTGAAGTCAATAGACCTTAAAAATGTTCGAATTCTTACAAATGGTGCACTGGCAGACTGCATAGTGCTGGATAAGGTCACGTTACCGGATTCGCTGATCACCCTTGGCATGAATGCGTTTCAAAATTGCAGGAAGCTTCGCAGCATCGAAGGAGGCAGAAATGTTCGCCAGATAGGCAGCTATTGTTTCGCTGATTGCTCTGAGCTGGATGATTTCGGTGATTTGGAGAAGAGTGTAAGGAATGTGGGTGCACTGGCATTTCTGGACACTGACTGGTTCCACGATCAGCCTAACGGAGTGGTATATTTCGGCAAAGCGGCATATGCATACAAAGGCACTATGGCAAAGGACACTGTTTTAAACATTAAGGAAGGGACGGTCTTTGTATCCTATCAGTTTCTTGCAGGACAGAAAGAACTGAACCCGAACTTCGACCAGCCGAATCTTGCAGGCCTTATTCTTCCGCAAAGCTGTAAGTATATTGATGGTTATGCCTTTGCAGGTGCCGGGAATATGAAATTCACGGATCTGGGCGGCGTTATTTACATCGGAAACAGTGCATTTAATGACAACGCCTGTGAAACGATTGTTTTGCCGGATTCTGTCCGTTTTGTTGGCAACAATGCGTTCTCAGCAGCAAATATCAAGGCAGTGCACCTCAACGAAGGCTTGCAGGTATTAGATGAAGGGGCATTCTTCTCGTATGGAGCAGGTAAAGGCGTAAAGATTCCTGCCAGCGTTGAATACATCGGTCTGCATGCCCTTGGATATTGTCCGGTTGATCCGGGTAATCCATTTGCAGGTACGAAGAAGATTGATGGTTTTGTTGTTGGAGGAGAGCCTGGCAGTGTGGCACAGTCATATGCCAAAACGAACGAATTTGACTTTGAAACATCCCTGTGTACAGTACATCAGCCTGTAACGGAGACAGTTGATGCAACCTGCCAGACCGGAGGATTTACCCGTACCGTTTGTGCCGTATGCGGTACAGTGACAGAGTCGGAAAAAACAGCCGTAGTCGCCCACAAGGCTGTCGCCAACGATAAGATCGAGGCAACCTGTACCGGCAGCGGCTATAATGGTGGAACGCATTGTATTTTCTGTGGAAAGACGATTACAGAGCCGCAGAAAACCCCTGCATTAGGACATGACTGGGTGATAGCCCTCGAAGAATATCCGGGTTCAGCCTATACAGGTATGACGCGGTACTATTGCCGCCGCTGCACTTTTACATGGCATGAAGAAAATGAAAGCGGACACGTCCACAATTATGACTACTGTATGCAAACCGTCTATGCTACATGCAAGACAGGCGGCTATACCGAGCATATCTGTGCCTGTGGGGCAAAATATCGTGACAATCTGACTCCTGCACTTGCTCACAATTATAAAACAACGACAAAAAAAGCTACAACAGCAAAGGATGGTGAAATAGTTTCTTCCTGCACAGAATGTGGTAAGGTAAGAAAAACAACCCCGATTTATAAGATTTCTTCCGTCAGACTTTTGAGGACATCCTGTGTCTATAACGGCAAAAGACAAAAACCGTCCGTTATTGTCAAAACCAGTAAGGGTGAAAAACTTGAAGAGGGAAAAGACTATATTGCGAGCTATCAGTCAGGAAGAAAAAAGGTTGGAAAATATGAAGTTCAGATTTCTTTTAAAGGGCAGTACAGTGGAAAGAAAATACTCGATTTTACAATCAGGCCGAAGGGGACTACTGTATCAAAAGTAACAGCAAAATCAAAAGGATTTGCGGTAACATGGAGCAGGCAGCCAGTGCAGACAACAGGTTATCAGATTCAATACAGCGTTTCTTCAAAGTTTAAAAATGCAAAGAATATGACAGTACCAACGAGTAAGAACACAAAGAGAAAAGTTTCAAAGCTGAAAGGCGGATCAAGGTATCATGTAAGGATCCGCACATATAAAACAGTGAATGTAAATGGTAAAAAAAATAAGATTTACTCAAGTTGGTCAAAAGGCAAATCTGTTGTGACGAAAAGATAAGAGCCGGATCATATGCAAACGTATAGGAATAATGCCCAAAAACAGCAGATGCATTTTTAGCAAAAACTGCTTTTGAAATAAAAATGGAATAGTTTTATAATGAAATTATAGCGAATAGTGTAAGGATGTGGGAAAGAACCATAGGATACGGTTTGCTTTTATAAAATTAATTTCAGGAGGAACCATATATGCATGAATATGAAATCTTTATTGAAGAAATAAATCCGTGTGGTGGAGAAAAATACAGTAAAAAAACATTGATCGAGGCAGAAGCAGCCAGTCCGGAAGCTTATGTAAAAGAAAACGGAAGGTTTCCGGTTCTCGAATCTACAAGCAATGAGCACGGAGATATTGTAATAGTAACAGGAGATAATCAAGGTTCTTTTGTACGCTATACTTTTACGGAATAAGAGTGCAAATCAGTAAGGAGAGAATTTCGTGAAATATGAAATCGGAGACTTTGTCAGTAAACCAGTTACGGGAATTTGTAAAATAGAGAATATTTTATATTTGACTTCGGAGGATGAAAAAAACAAAAAATTATATTATCTGATAAAGCCGATAGAAGATGAAAAACAAAAAATATATGTTCCTGTTTCAAACTCAGATTCAAGGCTGAGATTGTGTCTGACAAAAGAAGAAGCATGGGATCTGATCAGGAGAAAAGACTGGCACAAGGAAAAAATGTACTGCTACGGATACCAAATATTTTCAGGCAGCAGAAAATCTGTTATATGTGGAGCTTGGAGCTGCACTTGGAAAACCAAAGCAGGAAATTTGTAAAATGATTATTGATTATATTAACCAAAGCAGATCGGGAGCTTAAAGGAATATGAGGGCATGATTTTGAAATTGTTGTGAAACAAGAAAAATTTTGTTTGACTTTTTGAAAAAGAGGCAATATAATTACAGCAAACGAGTAGCAAGTAAGCGTAAATCCAGTTTACCGGCTGCTCGTTTTTCTTTTGTTAAAGTATTATACTTGCCATAAAAAAGTGTGTAGCCTGTCAGCGTAAGTCCAGCTTATAAGACAGGCTACACACTTTTTTTATGTCAGAAAGAAAGGAGTTAAAACAAAATGGAAGAAAGCAACAAGATGAAAGATATGCCGGTGAATAAGCTGATGGTCCAGATGGGAATCCCGATGATCTTATCCATGGCATTGCAGGCAGTCTATAATATTGTAGACAGTGCATTTGTAGGAAATATGAAAGTGGGCAGTGAAGCAGCATTAAATGCCCTTACACTGGTATTCCCGGTTCAGATGCTTATGGTGGCAGTTGGAATCGGAACAGGTGTAGGAACGAATGCACTTCTTGCAAGGACACTTGGACAGGGAAACCGTAAAAAAGCTGCAAAGGTAGCAGGAAACAGCCTGTTCCTGGGAGTAATCATTTATGTGATATGTTTATTGTTTGGCATCTTTGGGGTTAGGGCATATATTTCATCACAGACAGTAGATGTCGAAGTACTTGAGATGGGAGTCAGCTATCTTAGAATATGCTGCGTAATTTCTTTTGGAATTATCTTTTTTTCACTATTTGAAAAGCTATTACAGGCAACAGGCCGCTCTCTTTATTCTACAATCGGCCAGGTGGTCGGTGCAGTTGTAAATATCATCCTTGATCCGATCATGATATATGGAATTGGTCCTTGTCCCGAAATGGGAGTAAAAGGTGCAGCCTACGCAACAGTAATTGGTCAGGTGGCATCCGCAGTGTTACTGTTTATTTTCCATATGAAGCTGAATAGAGAATTTAAACATGATGTGAAATATATGAAGCCGGAAACTGGTATTATCAAAGAAATCTATGCGATCGGACTTCCGGCGATTATTGCACAGGCATTAATGTCTATTATGGTTTATGTGATGAATTTGATCCTGAAGTTCAATCCGTCAGCACAGACAGCCTATGGTTTGTTTTATAAGGTACAGCAGTTTGTTCTGTTCCTTGCATTTGGTCTGAGAGATGCGATCACTCCGATCCTTGCATTTGCTTATGGGATGAGGGATAAAAAGAGAATTCAGGATGGCATCAAATATGGCTTGATTTATACAATCGCACTGATGATTCTTGGAATTGCAATTACAGAGATTTTCCCGGGAGCGTTTGCAACGCTGTTTAATGCCGGACAGTCAAGAGAATATTTTATCGGTGCGATGAGAGTGATTTCTGTCAGTTTTCTGTTTGCCGGAATCAATGTTGCATATCAGGGTATTTACCAGGCATTGGATGGCGGTGTGGAATCGCTGGTTATTTCATTGTTGAGACAGCTTATTATTATCCTGCCGCTGGCTGGAATTTTTTCCCTGTTTGTCAGAAATGGTCAGATGGGAATTTCACTGATCTGGTGGGCATTTCCGGTCACTGAAATAATTTCATGTTTTGCAGGATATCTGTTCTTAAAGAAAATCAGAAAAAATAGAGTTGATGTTTTGAATTAAGGAGGAAGCAGAGATGGCTAAAAGAATCATTACAATCAGCAGAGAATTTGGAAGCGGTGGACGTTTTATCGGAAAAGAAGTCGCAAAACAGCTTGGAATTGCTTATTATGATAAAAATATGATTAACGAGATTGCAGAAAAATCCGGATTATCGCCGGAATACATTCAGGAAAATGCGGAATTATCTCCCAGGAAAGGATTATTTGCATATGCATTTGCCGGACGTGACATCACTGGAAAATCAGTAGAAGATATGCTGTATGAGGCACAGAGAAAAGTCATTTTAGATCTGGCAAAGAATGAGCCTTGTGTGATCGTCGGAAGAAATGCCGATTATATCCTGAAAGACAGAGAGGATGTCCTGAATGTATTTATCCATGGAGATATGCCGGAAAAAATACAGCGTATCGTCCGACTGTATAATGTAGAAGAGAAGGAAGCCGTCAAAATGATGGCAGACACAGATAAAAGGCGTATGACAAATTACGACTTTTACACAGATCAGAAATGGGGAAAAGCCGGTAATTATACGTTATGTCTGAACAGTTCACAGCTTGGATATGACAGATGCGAGAAAATCATTATGGAATGCAGTAAATAACCGGCAGTATAGTTTTGGCTATTTCAAATTGCAGACATTTGTGTATATGGCCATTTTTGGATTAAATAATGCCCTGATTCCAATCATAGCATTTAATCTTGGGGCAAAATATGCAGACCGGATTAAGAAAGTCATCCGACTCAGTGGGGTATATTCCGCTTTGATCGGACTGGTTGGTCTGATTATTATGGAGATGCTGCCGGTACAGTTGATATCAGGTTATGCTTCTGCAGGACACTATTGGAGAGCATCTTCTGCAAGTGAACAAGGCAGCCAGAGAACGGGAAGAGGCGATTCTGAAGGAATTGATTTATGTTTAAATGAAGGTGATGAGGTCGTGTATTGCGACCTCATTGTTGTATGAAAAAACAGTAGGCAGAATGAGAAAAATAGGGTAAAATGGGAACATGGATTTGGGAAACTTATAAAAATAATAGTTGCAATCATGCCACCGGACATTGAAAATCTGATTGAAGATGCAGGTATTGTAAGAGATATTTTGCAGAGATTGGAATTGGAAACAGAAGAATAGAAAAGTAAGTTAGGCAGAAAGGGAAGGTGATTATATTATATGAAGATATTAAAGAAAGCAGGAGGGGTTCTCCTTGTAATAATTGGAATATTCTTTTTTGTATCTGCTTTGAAGATGATCTTTGTTGATAACCCCAAAACAAAAGCAGCTCTGAAAGACGCAGTTTACGTTGATGCAGCAG
>OGGG01001938.1_pt1 | contig 14323 bp, 10 predicted proteins | sample 1571201 | NCBI WGS metagenome assembly OGGG01 (sample SAMEA2581946, study PRJEB24529) | metagenome | biome: Human gut stool | place: China | collected 2011 | reverse complement strand
GAATGTTATTACGGATACATTCATCGACTGCCAGCTTAACTGCTTCGTTCAATTCAAATTCCCTCGCATATCTTCGAACACACGCTACATACTGTGCATATTCTCTCAAGGTCTGGCATTGTTCCATGAGTTCGGGATTATGCCCCTCATTAATGTTTATGGTCAGCACTTCCAGTTCCAGTTTTGGATTGCCGGACAGGTTTTCGAAAGCCTCTGACAAATGGTTTACCCAGCTGTCCTTTTTCTTTTCAGTGCCATTGTAGAATACGATAAACTGTGGTGCCGGTATTTTCTGTAATAGGGAAGAATAGAGAGATCTCTTATCTACCAGTTTCTGATATTCACTGGAAATATAAAATAGATCACGCAAGGGCATATTGGGATTGTAAGTTGACTGGTGTTCATAGAGAAACAGGTCTGTATCAATGATAAAAGCCAGATCGTTTTTCATTCCCATATAAATAGCATTTTCCAGGGTGACGATTTCCAGTTTTTCCGGATCCTCATAGTGAGCACCACTGACTGCGTTATAAAGGGACAGTAAATTCTTCCGGTCAGAAAACAGCATACGGAATACGGTATCCTTATAGTTACGATTGGTTGTCAGCTGCTTTTTGTGTGCCATAGGCAGTACCTCCTTTTACAGGAGTGTACGAATGTGGGACAGCCATACTACATACCTATCTGCCACAATTGGAAACTCCTGCTTTTTGATTGATCTGTTTGAATGAAAAGCATGAATTTCTGAAATGTGAATGAGATAATATAGATGGCATGATGCCAGGAATTTTAAGAAAAATATGCTTTGAAAGTATACTACCATAGAACCCTCAATGTTTCAATAGAAAAGCAGAAAGAAAATAAATACAACATAAACAATAAGAAATATAAATGTAAATGTCTGAAATTAGATGGAGATATTATAAAAATGAAGCACTGGAAAATACCGTTTGCTGTTCAGGATGGTATATACTATAATAGAAAAAAGCACCGGAAAATTATATGATGGAAAGGGAGATGCAAATGAAAAGGGTAAAGAAATTCAGAATCTTTTTAGGCAGTTTTGTGCTTTTCCTGGCATTGATGTCTGGCGTGGGTTCGACAGATGTGAAAGCTGCGGAACCGAAGCTGAATAAAAAGAAGGCAACGATCTATGTCGGTCACACAGAAAAACTGAAAGTAAATCGTGCAAAGGGAAAAGTAAAATGGACTTCTTCCCAGAAGAAGATTGCGACTGTTTCTTCCAAAGGAGTTGTAAAGGGAAAGCAAGCGGGAAAGACAACCATCACAGCAACGGCAGGAAACAAAAAACTGACCTGTAAGGTCACGGTTCAGAATAATGTATCAGTAAGCAAAGATACACTCAAAATCTCACCGGGCAAATCTCAAAAGATAACGGTTAAGATCAGGAAAAGTGTAAATAATATGCGATTCAAAATTAAGGATACAAAGGTTGTTTCCTGTAAATGGGGCAAATGGAAAGGCATGACGATTCCATTGACCATCACAGCGAAGCAGGCCGGTTCTACTTATGTGACCATTACAAACACCTACAGTAAGGAAAAAGTAAAGATTAACGTCACGGTTCCTGGCGAGTGGGACAATGTAAAAGTAGTAATTCCGGAAACTATTGGTGAACAGGGTTATGAGTCAAACCGTATGAAGATCACAAACTACAGTTTTTATAAACCATACGACTGGCAGGATGGTTACTATATGAATGTAGATTTCAAGATGGTACAATATGGCAAGCCAGGAAAAACAAATTGGGGCGAATACGTCTTCTTTTATGATAAGAATGGAAATATCCTGAATAAAGCACAGCTTTTTGCAAGCAGTCTGGCGGTAGGAAAATCCTTTAATGACGAACTCTCAGTTCCAAAAGGAACAGCCAAAATCGTATTTATGGAGTATCCGGATGTGTCAGGAGATCATAACAACAGTGGCAATGATAATGGAAATGGCGGAACACAGGATGGCGATAATTCCTCCACAAAGGATCCTTTAAAATGGGACACTTCTGATCTTAAGAAAATGGACAGTTATGCGGATGCCGCTAAAACATCTGCAAAACAGGCATGGGATCAGAGCAACAAAGCAAAGAGTCAGCCATCTGTGAGCAAGTTCTATATCATGAGTGCTATTGAAAAACTGAAAATAGCAAGGGACAATATCCAGGCAGCATATGATTATGCGAAAGTCAAAGAGGATGCAAATCTGATAGACGCAGATGGAAATCCGGCTGGTACTTTGCAGGAGCGCACGCAGGAACTTTTGAGTGTATTTGATGGATTGGACGATCTGACAAATACAGATACAGATGCGGTTTATAATATGGCAACGGATGCCATGACAAAGACGGCTACATACAAAGTTTTGACAGCGAAATTGCTTCTGTAAAATCCTGGTGGAAATAGAATAATGGATTTTTTAAAATTTTCACAAAAAATCTGACAAGTCCCAAAAACAGAAACAAAAATACCCTGAACTTCCGGAGATGATCCTGCAGATATCTCCTTTGGTTCAGGGCATTTTTTTATTTTGCAAATTCTTCTAATAATTCAGCGATACGATCCTGACAGCCGCCGCAGTGGGTTCCGGCTTCGGTTGCTTCACCGATTGCATCAACGGTAGTATGACCTTCGTCGTACGCTTTTTTGATGTCTCCGGCTGTCACATCAGCACAGAAACAGATGGTTTCATTTAAATCCATATCGTTACCTCCGTGGAAATGAGCTATACTGTCTGGAAAATTATTCTCCGAAGTATCTCTTCAGCAGACCAGCGAATGCTTTTCCGTGTCTTGCTTCGTCTCTTGCCATTTCATGAACGGTGTCATGGATTGCATCCAGGTTCAGAGCTTTTGCACGTTTTGCCAGATCTGTTTTACCTGCGGTAGCACCGTTTTCTGCTTCTACACGCATTTCCAGGTTTTTCTTTGTGCTGTCTGTTACAACTTCACCAAGCAGTTCTGCAAACTTAGCAGCGTGTTCAGCTTCTTCATAAGCTGCTTTTTCCCAGTAAAGACCGATTTCCGGATAACCTTCTCTGTGGGCAACTCTTGCCATAGCCAGGTACATACCTACTTCAGAACATTCACCTTCGAAGTTTGCTCTCAGGTCAGCTTTGATATCTTCTGGAACATCAGAAGCGATGCCTACTACATGCTCTGCAGCCCATGCCATTGTTGCATCCATCTCTTTGAATTTAGCAGCCGGTGCTTTACATACTGGACAGACTTCCGGAGCTGCTTCGCCTTCATAAACATAACCACATACTGTACATACAAATTTTGCCATTTCTTGATCTCCTTTTCTTTTTTTGATTTTTGGTAAACCTTCAGAACAGGAATATCTGAGGTTTACATGTTGTTGGTATAATGGTGGAAAAGATGTCAGTAGCAACTTTTCCATACTTCTTATTTAATAATAGTAATTGTTACTGATATTAAGATAACACATTTTTTGTTTCCAGTCAAGCATTTTTTATCAATTTCTCACTAAACATTTTTTACAGATTCCATAGAAAGTAGTCGTGTGACTGTGGATTTTTCCATCGAATTTTTTCTGGGCAGCAGAAGTGATCTCTTCGTTGTCATCCAGAAAGATGTCTTCGACGCAGTGACATTTTTCGCATACGAAATGGTCATGAGGTGCGATCCTGCCGTCAAAGCGGTCAGCACCATCGCGCATATTCAGTTTAAGGATCTGTCCGGTTTTAGAGAGCAGGGACAGATTACGGTAAACGGTACCAAGACTGATATTAGGAAAGCTTTCGCGTATATTCATATAAACCATGTCAGCGGTCGGATGCTCTTCGGAATGAGCGAGAAAATCACGGATGGCTTCACGCTGTTTGCTGTATTTCAGAACTGCCATAAAGGCCTCCTTCCATTGGGAATTTTATCTTTCTAATGAAAATAGTAATCATTATTATTATAATAATCTATAAAAAATTATTTGTCAATGCTTTTATTTTCAGGAAAGATTGATTATACTGACTTTATCAGAAAAAATCATTTTGCAGACAATTTGAACGCAGATGGCGGGTGTCTGATTTACGAACAGGAGGAATTACAGATGGATAAAATATATGATCTGATCATTATCGGTTCGGGACCGGCAGGTTTAAGTGCGGCAATTTATGCGCAGAGAGCAGGACTGGACACATTGGTATTGGAAAAGGAATATATCAGCGGCGGTCAGGTAGTGAACACGGCAGAAGTGGATAATTATCCGGGGCTTCCGGGCATGAATGGATATGAGCTTGGCATGAAATTCCGTTCGCATGCGGATGCACTGGAGGTAAAATTCCAGATTGCAGAAGTGAAAGATATCATAATAGAAGAAACACAGAAAACGGTGCGTACAAATGAAGGTGATTTTTACGCAAAAAATATTATTATCAGCACAGGTGCGAGTCACAGAAAACTGGGTGTTCCGGGCGAAAAAGAGCTGGCCGGCATGGGCGTTTCTTACTGTGCAACCTGTGATGGGGCATTTTTTAAAGGAAGAACAGTTGCCGTTGTAGGCGGCGGTGATGTAGCGGTCGGAGATGCCCTGTTTCTTGCAAGAGGATGCGAGAAAGTGTATCTGATTCACAGAAGGGACGAGCTGCGTGCGGCAAAGAGCTTGCAGAATAAGCTTCTGGCACTGCCAAACGTTGAAATTATCTGGGATACTGTAGTAAATGAAATCTGCGGAGAAGATCAGGTCGAAGCTCTTTATATCGAAAATAAAAAAAGCGGAACGAAAAAACATCTTCCGGTGGATGGTGTATTTGTGGCAGTTGGTATGCATCCGAATACCGGTATGATTCCGGATGAGATTCAGAAAGATGAGGCAGGTTATATTGCAGCGGGTGAAAATTGTGTTACAAATATTACGGGAATATTTGCGGCAGGGGATGTCAGAACAAAGATGCTGCGCCAAATTGTTACAGCGGTGGCTGACGGTGCAAATGCAGTTGAGTCCGTTCAGCAGTCAGTCTGAAGGGTTATGAGCAAGCAGCAAAGCGGATTGCGAATATCCGCTTGACAACAGTAATAAATACGTAAAAAAGTTGTCGGTTACGTATAAAAAAATGTTAATTAGTGTTGACAAAACACCTCCAATTTGTTATGATTAGCGTGTAAAAAATGTAACAGTTTTGTAATAAATGAAATTACACCGCGTTTTGCATATATGGAGGTAAATATAAGTAATGAAAAAAGGAGTAGTAAAAGTTACAGCATGTTGTCTTGCAGGAACCGTTGTTTTCGCCAGCACAGGGCTTACGGCTTTTGCGGCAGGGGAGACGCCGCTGGCAGGTATTGGTGCTGAGGTAATTGCAAGTCAGACAAAGAAGGCAAATTCAGGAACGAAAAAAGCAGCAGCGACAGGATATGACAGCCTGGTGATCGCGCAGGTCGATGAATATGTAAATATTCGTGATGAAGCCAGCACAGAGACAGGTGAAATTGTCGGAAAGCTTTATAATAATTCCGCAGCAGAGATTCTTGGACAGACGGGTGACTGGTATCTGATCAAGTCCGGAGATGTAACCGGATATGTCAGCAAAGATTATTTTGTAACAGGTACGAAAGCACAGGAACTGGCAGCAGAAGTTGGAGACGATGTAGCCACTGTTAATACAGAAACTTTGATGGTTCGTAAAGATGCCAGCACAGATTCTGATGTTATCGCACTGGTTGGTGATTCTCAGCAGCTCCAGGTTGTAGATCAGGAAGATGGATGGGTAAAAGTTGCAGTTGATAACGATGTGGTTGGTTATGTTTCCGGTGACTATGTAAACTGCGAGACTAAATTTGTGGAAGCAGAGTCCATCGAGAAGAGCAATGCAAGAGAAGAGGCTGTTCAGGATGCAGTAGATCGTGCACATAAAATGAAGGAAGCAGCGATCAATGCAATGAACAATGCAGATGCAAATGAAGCGGCATATGCAGCACAGGAAGCAGCCGCAGCAGCAGCGGAAGCAAAACAGATCGCAGCGGAGCAGGAATTAGACTATAACGTACAGGATATTGCTTCTACAGCCGTTAATTCAGCAGATGAAGCACAGTACGCAGCTTATATGGCAGAGCAGTATCAGGCAGCCGCAGAAGCACAGGCAGCAGCCGAGGCAGAAGCAGCACGTCAGCAGGCAGAAGCGGAAGCAGCATATGCAGCAGCGCAGCAGCAGGCAGCCGCAGAAGCAGCACAGCAGGAACAGGCAGCACAGCAGCAGACAGAAGCTGCAGCGCAGGATCAGGAAACACAGCAGACCGAGGTACAGCAGCCACAGGCTGAGCAGGCACAGCAGGAAACACAGACACCTGAAACAAGTGCTCCTGAGACAGAAGCACCGGCAGATAACAGTACAACAGATACTACAGGTTCTGCAACAGATAGTTCTGCACCGACAGATTCAGATTATACGGGAGATGTTCCACAGTCGGCTTCCAGTTCATCCCTGAGACAGAGCGTTGTAAATTATGCATTACAGTTTGTAGGTAATCCGTATGTATACGGTGGAACAAGCCTGACAAATGGAACAGACTGCTCTGGATTTACACAGTCCGTTCTGGCAAACTTTGGTATTTCCATTCCACGTACTGCAGCATCACAGGCAGGAAGCGGAACAGCAGTAGATATGAGCAACTTACAGCCAGGCGATCTGTTATTCTATAATAACGGCGGCGGAATCGGACATGTATCCATGTATATTGGAAATGGACAGGTTGTTCACGCAAGTAACGAAAGAACAGGTATCATCGTATCAAGTGTTGATTACAGAACAGCCTGTGCAGCAAGAAGTTACTTCTAAAACAGAATAAAAGATAAAAATAAGAGCGTTCGTCAGAACGCTCTTTCCTTTACTTTACAGGAAATTGCTTTCCTGTAAAGTAAAAAAACGCTCCGCGAGGATGCGCACTGCGGCGTATAAGGTAGATATCGCAAGCGACCGCCGCAGGCGCGAGAATGTGCCAAGGCACATTCTTTGTTTCTTAAAATAAAAAGTCAGATAATTTAACAAATTATTAGACCTGTTGTGACAGGTCTGTTTTGTGCTTTTTACACCTGAAAAGGACTGTTGGCAAAATGCACAAAAAAAATAAGATATAAACAGAGTGTGGATAAAGTACTGTGAATTGATGCACGATTTATCCACATCAAAAAATGTCGAAATTCCTGCAAAAAAGAGTTATACACTGAGTTATCCACATTATCCACATTTTTTGTGCACAAAACAGGTGTTTATAAATAGCAAAAAAGAAACAAATGTTTTGTGAAGAAATGATAAGTGACGTTTTTTGGGGATAAAATCAGGTAAAGCTGCATATTTGTATACTTATAAAAAAGAAAGAAAGTGTCAGAATTTATAAAAAAAGAAGTAAAAAAGAATTGAAAATAGAAGAAACATAGTATATAATAAGACCAACGTTGTAAGAAAAAAATAAGAAACGGAATTGTTGTGAGAGGAGAAAGAAAAAAATGAAGAGATGGAAACTGGCGGCAGCAGCGATGTCTGTGTCTATTGTAATGGCGGGCATGACAGTATGTGCAGAAGAACCGGAAAATGTCCAGGCAGTGGCATCAGAGGTACAGAATACAGAGACGGAAATTCAGACAGAGGCTGTTGCAGAAAGCGGTAAGAATGCGAAAGCTACAAAAGAAGTAAAAAAAGTAAAATCACTGGAAGTTGCAAGAAATGCAGACAAATCAGAAGTATGGGGAACAGTCAAAAGCGATAGTTTAAACATGAAAGGTACCAGAATTCTTGTAAAATACAGTGATGATACGGAAGCACAACTGATTTGTGGTGCAGATGAAAACTGGTATCTTTATGATGATGGTTACGAAAGTTACAATATAGATGTCGAGACAGAGTATGTCGGAGACAGTGATGAGAATGGTACGTGTGCAAATGGCGAGCAGAACGTAAAGGTCAGCTATCTGGGTGCAGAGGTTGAAGTACCGTTTCAGATTACAGGGATTTCCAAAGTGGATCTTGTATCAGCACCGAATACGGTAGAATATTATGAGGGATATGATTCTTCTCTGTCTTATTCTGGCTTGAAAATCAAAACACTTTTATCGGATGGAAGAACGGTTAATATGTCCTATAAAAGTTACTATGAGGATGAAGACGAGAATGAATATTATGATGTATGGTTGAAGGATAATGGATCTGTAGTGACGGAATGCAGTCCATATATAGATGATGATGAAATATGGGGAAGTAATGGAATGAATGCGGGTCAGCATACAGTCAGTGTAGAGGTAGGAGGCAAGAGGACAAGCTTTAACATTCAGGTAAAACAAGTAAAAAGCATTTCTATTAACCAGTTGCCGAAATACACAGAGTTATATGGTGAAGAGAATAGGTCTTACAGTCTGGATAGAATGAAATTGAATGTGACTTTTTCGGATGGAACCAGTAAAATACTTGAGTATGATGATGAAGACTGGAGAGATCCGCAGGGAAATATTCAGAATGTAAACATTACAACAGAGTATAAAGGAAACTATCGAGTTGTAAGTGAGAATGAAAAATATTATGCTTATGGAACCTGGAGAGTTGAAATAAAACTGGCAGGAGCAACTACTTCCTATAATCTTGTGGTAAAACCATATGATGTAAAACAGGAAGGAAATATTACGTTAGGTCAGTTACACCAGTGTGTTCTGAAAGAACATCAGGTCAGCAAATTTAACTTTACTCCGACTGTGACAGGAATATATGGTCTGCGATATATGGGTACGAGAAGTAATTATTCAGCGAGCCTTAAACAGGGAACTTTATATTGCAACAGTACAGGAACAGGATATTTGCTGGAGGCGGGAAGAACATATACACTGGAAATAAGAGGCAATGATGTTTATCGTTTAGATAATGTGCTGATTTTTAAAATTATGAAGAGCGATGAGTTTGTACTGAATCCGTTAAAAGCACCGGCAAATGCTGCTGTTAACTTTGACAAAGAAAGTAACAGAAAATATTATACGTTTACTCCTGAGGTAAGTGGTACCTATTCATTTTATTCCGATGGTGCAAATAATGATTTGGATCCGGAAGTTACGATGTATGTTGGTGATCTGTCAAATTATGTAATAGATAGTGATGATAACAGTTATGTAGGACATGGTTACAACTTTGGACTGAAAACATATCTGCAAAAAGGGCAGAATTATATTTTCGAGGTGTCTGTCAGAAATGGAGAAGAAGGGACGCTGAAAATTAACCTGAAGCAGGAGACAGAGGATCATGTACATCAGTGGTATGAGAGTTATCATACAGAGTCAAACTGTGTACAGCATGGAAAAAAAGTCCAGAGATGCTCTGCATGTGGAATCATGAATGCAGAAGCACTTCCATTAAAAGCACATGCTTATGGTGCCTATGCATTGACACGTAAAGCTACAGCGCTTACACAGGGAGTACAGGCAAGAACCTGTTCTGTATGTGGAGATCAGGATGCAGTTTATACGGCAAAATTACCAGCAACTATAAAACTCAATGCAAAGAGCATCGTGCTGAAAACAGGACAGTCCACAACAGCCGTAAAAGTCAGCGGTCTGGCAGAAGGCGATGCAGTTGCATCCTGGAAATCCAGCAAACCGGCGACCGTGAAAGTCAATAACAAAGGCAAGATCACCGCAGGCAAAAAGACAGGAAGTGCAGTTCTGACTGTTAAATTAAAGAGCGGCAAGAAAGCGACTGTCAAAGTAAAAGTTCAGAAGAAAGCTGTTACCACAAAGAAAATCAAAGTGAACAAGAAGAATGTAACACTGAAGAAAAATAAGAGTTACAAGATCAAAGCAACGCTGAATCCAATCACTTCTTCCGATAAAGTGAAATTCACCAGCAGCAACAAGAAAGTTGCTACCGTAAATGCAAAAGGTGTAGTGAAGGCAAAGAAAGCCGGAACTGCAAAGATTACGGTAAAAGCAGGAAAGAAGAAAGCGGTAGTGACCGTAAAAGTAAAATAAAGTAAAAAATCCTTCATGCGAAACAAAGACAGTTTGCATGGAGGATTTTTTCTTTTTAAACTCTACCAGTATCGAATAATCGCACGGATTGTTGCAAAGTCATAAGGTGAAGTCTTGATACCGCCTACCGGGTATGCGGCTTCGGTCGATGCGTGTACGATCAGACCATTTCCGATGTAGATGCCTACGTGTGAGATTGGCTGGTAATAAAAGACCAGATCGCCCGGCTGGATGTTGTTTACGGAAACGACTTTTGCTGTGGCATATTTTGTGGTTGTACCGTCGTAGCCGATCGCCTGCTGGTCAGCAGTACGTGGAATTTTGATGCCAAAGTGACTCATAACGGACATGGTAAATCCGGAGCAGTCTGCACCATTTGTCAGGCTTGTGCCGCCATAGACGTAAGGGTTGCCGATAAACTGTGTCGCATAAGCGGCAATCTTCGCACCAAGTGCCAGGTTAGAGTTAATGGTATCGTCATCGGTCATGTAGCCATTGCCATCGAAGGAATAATAAACGTTGTCAATGATCATAACCTGATTTTTGACCATCTCCCCGGTGGTTGGCAGGAAATAGAACGTGGCAACAGAGTTGTTGTACCAGCCAGTCACCATAATGCCATTTCGGTCAAACAGATAAGTTTTGCCGTTCAGGTTTGTGATACCGGTTGCTTTGCTTCCATCGCTCTTGAAATAGTAGGTATTATCGCCAATGGTCATTTTCTGGCTGGTAACTCTCGCTCCGGTTTCGCCTACGTAATAACTGTCAACCCACTGATTGTAGACAACCAGACCTTTTTCATTGACATAATAGTATTTGCTTCCGGATTTGACCCACTGACTTTTGACAATCTGATAGTTGGAATCCAGATAATAAGTCTTATTTTTCTTTGTCCAAAGACCGGTAGCACGTGTTTTGCCGGTACGGTAGCCATTTTTATTTACGTAGTAAGCACCTACCCAGGCTTTGGCGGCCATCTGACCGTTCGATTTGAGATAACGTCCGCCAATCCAGGTATCGGTTACCATGTGCCCGTTTCCGTCCATATAGTATTTTTTAGAATTCACGGTAATCCAGCCTTTTACCATCTTGCCGTTCTTGGTGCTGAAATAGCAGGTATTACTGCCAACCTGTGCAAAGCCGGAAATGCGTTCACCAGCCGCATTGACATAATATTTGCCGCCAATGAGTTTATTGGTGTACATACGGCCTTTTTTGTTAAAATAATAATATTTGCCTTTGATCTTTTTCCATTTGGAGGCTGCTGTGCCATCCGTCTTGAAATAGTAGGTATATTTGCCGATCTTCTGCCAGCCTTTGAGCATCAGACCGGTTTCTTTGTTAAAATAATAATAAGTTTTGTTGTACTTCAGCCAGCCGGTGTGGCGTGCACCGGTTTCTGGATCCATATAGTAGGTCTTATCACGGATGCGGAGAAATCCTTTTGCAAGGTTGCCTTTATAGTCGTAGTAATAATAATTGCCGTCATTAGTAACCCAGGTACTGGTATTTTCCGTGACACCCGGAATGGACGCATTGCCGTTGGAGTCTGAAGCATTTCCGGAAGAAACAAGATTTCCGATATTGTCAAAAGTATAAGAAATACCTTCTGAGGTTGTTATGGTAGTATTGACTGCCATAGAGCCATCTTCGGTTATGTAATAGCCATCAATCCAGCGATTGGCAAGCAGACGGCCTTTGGAGTCAAAATAGTACCATTTTTTGCTGATCAGTTTCCAGCCTGTCGCAGCGTATTTATTTTTATTGAAATAGTAAGTATATTTGCCGATTTTCTTCCAGCCAACCATGTAACCAGGTGCGGAAGACACGGTGTACCATCGTCCGTAAGAATCTGCTTTCCACTTTGCCTCAGCCTGTATGGACGGATGAAACATAGTAACCGCCGCAGCCAGAGCCATGGCAATCATAATTTGCTTTTTCATAAAATGAAGCTCCTTTTTGCAACCATCCGAAGGTTCAGGATGATTTTTGAATCTATGTTAAAAAATATTACAAAATTGTTACACTATAATAGAATTTTACAGGATTTCTGTTGGAAAGTCAAGAGAAAACACATATTCTTATGGTTTGCAGGACAGCGTTGGAATGCTTCTTAAAAAGTTTACGTCTGAAATTTGAGAGAATTATGGAAGGAAAGAAATGGATCGCAGGTGGGGCAGAAAATTGCCCCGCCAGATCCAAATGTTCCGCTTGTTATGCCTTCTTGGTCTGCATTCTTTTAATGACTTTCAGACGGGTGAATTCTTCACGCTCTTTTTCCTCCAGTGCATTCTGAATGTCTTTTGTAAGAACGGTGTAACGAGGGATGGTGATGTTTTTCAGAGCGTTGGCACGCTTCTGAGTTTTCTTGATATTGTTTGCCAGTCGATAGGCTGAATTTTCAATCATGGAAAGCTTGATGGAAAGCTGCTTTACTTTTTCAAATGCGGCTTTTGCCTGATCCAGTGCAATGTTTGTACTGTAATAGGCATAAGTCGGGAGAGTAGGCTTTGTATCGGCTTCCACCAGAGGAATCTCCGTGCCCATGATACTTCTTGTACGGATGCGGATGGAATCCTCAACCGGTACGGAGTAGGAGATTTCTTCTACAAGACTGATGCCCAGTTTGATGTTTGCCATCTGCAGTGCGGCATAAGCCATGCGGAAGGTAGAATCGATTTCTTTCTGAATGGATTCTGCCTGCTGGATGAGTCCCATAAGTTCCCTGATCAGAATATTTCTTTTTTTGTCCATCAGCACATAACCCTGTTTGGCAAGTGCGAGGGAGTTTTTTGCCAGAATTAAATTGCCCTTCGTAGGGAAGGTATTCGGATCCATAGGCTCACCTCTATTCGTTATAATATTTATCCAGGATCTTTGTATCGATACGGTCAAGTTCTTCTCTTGGCAGCATACGCAGAAGTTTCCAGCCAAGATCAAGAGTCTCAACGATAGAACGGTTCTCGTCCTCGCCCTGTCCGACAAAGGTATGCTCAAATGCTTGTCCGAACTTCAGGTAAGTTTTATCGAGCGGTGAAAGTTCGTCCTCACCGATAACGGATGCCAGGGCTCTCGCATCTCCAACTTTTGCGTAGCAGGAGAATAACTGGTTTGCAACGTCCTGATGATCTTCTCTTGTGTAACCTGCACCGATGCCGTCCTTCATCAGACGTGACAGGGAAGGCAGTACGTTGATCGGCGGGTAGATTGCCTGTCCGTGAAGCTGACGGTCCAGTACAATCTGGCCTTCGGTGATGTAACCGGTCAGGTCAGGGATCGGGTGTGTGATATCATCGTTCGGCATAGTCAGGATAGGGATCTGTGTTACAGAACCTTCGACGCCTTCTACGATACCGGCACGTTCGTAGATCGTAGCCAGCTCACTGTAGAGATATCCAGGATAACCTTTACGGGAAGGAATCTCGCCTTTTGAGGAAGAAACCTCACGCATGGCCTCTGCAAAGGATGTCATATCGGTTAAGATAACCAGGATGTGCATGCCCTTTTCAAATGCCAGATATTCTGCTGCGGTAAGGGCAACCTTCGGTGTGATCAGACGTTCTACAACCGGGTCGTTTGCCAGGTTCAGATACATGACTACGTGGTCAGAAACACCGCTCTCTTCGAAAGTCTTGCGGAAGAATTCTGCTACGTCATATTTAACACCCATGGCTGCGAAAACGATCGCGAATTTCTCATCGGAGTTATCACCCAGGGAAGCCTGCTTTACGATCTGAGCTGCCAGACGGTCATGCGGCAGACCGTTTCCGGAGAAGATCGGAAGCTTCTGTCCGCGGATCAGAGTGGTCAGACCATCGATCGCGGAAACACCCGTCTGGATAAACTCCTGCGGATAGCTTCTCGCCGCCGGGTTCATCGGCAGACCATTGATATCGCGGCGTTCCTCCGGCAGGATCTCCGGACCGCCGTCGATTGGATTGCCCAGACCGTCAAAGACGCGTCCCAGCATATCCTCCGATACGCCAAGTTCCATCGTTCTGCCTAAAAAACGCACCTTACTATTTGAAAGGTTGATACCCGTGGAACTCTCAAAAAGCTGTACCAGCGCATTGCCGCCGTCGATCTCCAGCACCTTGCAGCGTCTCTTTTCGCCGCTCGCCAGCTCGATCTCACCCAACTCGTCATAGGTAACATTTTCCACGCCGCGTACCAGCATCAGAGGTCCGGCAACTTCCTGTATGGTTCTATATTCTTTCGGCATTTAGAATGCCCCCTTTCCAGCCGCATCGGCAACCTCTTTCGCAAGTTCATCGAGGACCGCCTGATACTCTTTCTCCACGTCTTCTGCTTTCGTATATTTAAAACGTCCGATCTGCTCGCGCACCGGCATC
>OGGG01001886.1_pt1 | contig 14765 bp, 12 predicted proteins | sample 1571201 | NCBI WGS metagenome assembly OGGG01 (sample SAMEA2581946, study PRJEB24529) | metagenome | biome: Human gut stool | place: China | collected 2011 | reverse complement strand
GTCGCCATGCGTTGAACACAGATGCTTCTTTCCGTTTTGAAAGAGGTATTGACCCGAATGCCGCTATTTACTGCTTGAAGCTGGCAGCTTTGATGGTAAAGGAACTTGCCGGAGGTACCATTTCTTCTGAAATAAAAGATGTGTGCGCCGCTCCTGCCAAGGATTTCCGTGTGGAACTTGCCTATGAGAAAGTGAACTCACTGATTGGTAAAGTTATTCCGGTGGATACCATCAAGAGCATCGTGACAAGTCTGGAAATGAAGATTGTAGACGAGACAGCCGAAGGGCTTACACTGGATGTTCCTCCTTACCGTGTGGACGTGCAGCGCGATTGCGATGTAATAGAGGATATCCTGCGTATCTACGGATATAATAATGTGGAGATTCCGACTACCTTGAAGTCTTGTCTGACTACCAAGGGTGAATATGATAAATCCAACAAACTGCAGAACCTGGTTGCCGAGCAGCTGGTGGGCTGTGGTTTCAATGAGATTCTGAACAACTCGTTGACGCGTGCCGCTTACTATGACAACTTGGAGTCTTATCCGTCGAAGAATCTGGTAATGTTGCTGAATCCGTTGAGTGCAGACTTGAATGCCATGCGTCAGACACTGCTTTTCGGTGGATTGGAAAGCATCTCGCACAACGCCAACCGTAAGAATGCAGACCTGAAATTCTTTGAATTCGGTAATTGTTATCACTTCAATGAGGAAAAGAAGAATCCGGAGAAAGTGCTTGCCGCTTATTCCGAAGACTATCATCTTGGTTTGTGGGTGACTGGCAAGAGGGTGGCCAACTCATGGGCTCATCCGGATGAGAACAGCTCGGTATATGAGCTGAAGGCATACGTTGAGAATGTCTTTGCCAGATTGGGGCTGCACATGCATGATTTGGTTGTCGGCAATCTGACTGATGATATCTATGCTGCCGGTTTATCCGTACAGACAAGGGGTGGAAAGCGGTTGGCTACTTTCGGTATTGTAACAAAGAAGCTGCTGAAGGCATTCGATATTGACAACGAGGTTTACTATGCCGATTTCAACTGGAAAGAATTGTTGAAGGCCATCCGCAATGTGAAGGTGAGCTATACGGAAATCTCCAAGTTCCCTGCCGTGAAACGCGACTTGGCGTTACTGCTCGACAAGAAAGTGCAGTTTGCGGAAATTGAGAAGATTGCCTACGAGACGGAGAAAAAGCTGCTGAAGGAGGTTTCTCTCTTCGACGTTTATGAGGGTAAGAATCTGGAAGCCGGTAAGAAGAGTTACGCGGTGAGCTTCTTGCTGCAGGATGAGAATGCCACGTTGAACGATAAGCAGATTGACAAGATTATGTCCAAACTGGTGAAGAACCTGGAGGACAAGTTGAATGCCAAGCTGCGTTGATTCATTATTCAGAATTTATAATTCATAATTTAAAATACAGTTCCAATGGGAAGAGCGTTTGAATATAGAAAAGCTGCCAAATTGAAAAGATGGGGTCACATGGCAAAGACCTTTACAAGACTGGGTAAACAAATTGCTATTGCGGTGAAGGCCGGTGGTCCGGAGCCGGAAAACAACCCGACACTGCGTTCGGTAATCGCTACTTGTAAGCGTGAAAACATGCCGAAGGATAATATTGAACGTGCTATCAAGAATGCGATGGGTAAGGACCAGAGCGACTATAAGGGGATGACTTATGAAGGATACGGTCCTCACGGTGTAGCTGTTTTTGTGGATACGCTGACCGATAACACTACCCGTACAGTAGCCGATGTGCGTTCCGTATTCAACAAGTTCGGCGGTAACTTGGGAACAATGGGTTCACTGGCTTTCTTGTTTGACCACAAGTGTGTGTTCACTTTCAAGAAGAAAGACGGTATCGATATGGAGGAACTCATTCTTGACTTGATAGACTATGACGTAGAGGAAGACTACGAAGAGGATGAAGAAGAAGGTACTATCACTATTTATGGTGATCCGAAAAGCTATGCAGCTATCCAGAAACATTTGGAAGAGTGCGGTTTTGAAGATGTCGGCGGTGAGTTTACCTATATCCCGAACGATATGAAGGATGTGACTCCCGAGCAACGCGAAACCATCGACAAAATGATAGAGCGTCTCGAAGAGTTTGATGATGTACAGACGGTTTATACTAACATGAAACCGGAAGAAGGCGGAGAATAATGACATATACATACAAGACGCAAGGTACGTGTAGCAGTAACATCGAACTGGATGTGGAAGATGGTATTGTGAAAGAAGTGGCATTTTGGGGTGGATGTAATGGAAACCTGCAAGGACTTTCACGTTTGGTGAAAGGCATGCCGGTAGATGCGGTGATTGCTCGTTTGGAAGGAATTCGCTGCGGAAGACGTTCCACTTCCTGCCCCGACCAATTGTGCAAGGCATTGCACGAGATGGGGTATTGAGCCTCCTGCCTGAAAGAATGGATGAGAGCCCCTGACATTGAAAGATGCCAGGGGCTTTTTTTGAACCTAACATGGAGGTATTTGTTATTATTTGAGTATTTTTACGCTCTTAATTGAACAGACACAATGAAGAATATTTTTAAAGACTTGAAACGGAGAGACCACAAACGCTATCTGGGCGGTCTGGACGTTTTTAAATATATAGGTCCCGGACTGCTGGTGACTGTGGGCTTTATTGACCCGGGGAACTGGGCATCTAATTTTGCGGCAGGGTCTGAATTTGGCTATTCATTGCTGTGGGTCGTGACTTTATCCACTATCATGCTGATTGTATTGCAGCATAATGTGGCGCATCTTGGCATTGTAACCGGCTTGTGCTTGTCCGAAGCCGCTACCAAATATACTCCTTCCTGGGTGTCGCGTCCCATATTGGGTACAGCAGTGCTGGCTTCCATCTCGACTTCGCTGGCAGAGATATTGGGAGGTGCCATCGCTTTGCAGATGCTGTTTGACATTCCCATCATATGGGGCTCTATCTTGACTACCGTATTTGTAGTCGTCATGCTTTTCACTAATTCCTACAAGAAGATAGAACGTTCCATCATTGCTTTTGTTTCGGTCATCGGGCTCTCCTTTATCTATGAGCTGTTTCTGGTGAAGATAGATTGGCCGCTGGCTGCACAAGGGTGGGTGACACCTTCGTTTCCGCATGGGAGCATGCTGATTATCATGAGTGTACTCGGTGCGGTGGTGATGCCGCATAATCTGTTTCTGCACTCGGAAGTGATACAGAGCCATGAATATAATAAGAAAGATGATGCATCCATCCGTAAGGTGTTGAAATATGAATTGTTCGACACGCTGTTCTCTATGATTGTGGGATGGGCTATCAACAGTGCCATGATACTGCTGGCTGCGGCAACTTTCTTTAAAAGCGGTATTCAGGTGGAAGAGTTGCAGCAGGCCAAATCCTTGCTGGAGCCGTTGCTGGGGAACAGTGCTGCCGTGGTTTTTGCATTGGCATTACTGATGGCGGGTATATCTTCCACGATAACCAGCGGTATGGCGGCAGGTTCTATCTTTGCCGGTATTTTCGGAGAATCCTATCATATCAAAGACAGTCACTCGCAGGTGGGTGTGATTCTGTCGCTGGGCATTGCACTGCTGCTGATTTTCTTTATCGGAGACCCGTTCAAAGGACTGCTGATTTCACAGATGATACTGAGCATCCAGCTGCCGTTTACGGTTTTCCTGCAAGTGGGACTGACTTCTTCACGCAAAGTGATGGGGCAGTATGTAAACAGTAAATGGAGTACATTTGTACTTTATGCCATTGCTGCGGTGGTCACTGTGCTGAATATCATGCTGCTGGTATCCGAGTTGACATCTTGAATAATTCATTTCTAAGAAATCAAATAAGTATGAAGATTATTACATATAACGTAAATGGGCTACGGGCTGCCGTGACAAAAGGTTTTCCCGAGTGGCTGGCACAAGAGCAGCCGGATGTGCTTTGTTTGCAGGAAACGAAGCTGCAACCGGAACAGTATCCGGCAGAAGCGCTGGATGCTTTGGGGTATAAGCATTATCTATATTCTGCACAGAAGAAGGGGTATAGTGGAGTCGCTATTCTGAGCAAGCAAGAACCGGACCATGTGGAATATGGTATGGGTATCGAAGAATACGATAACGAAGGGCGCTTTATCCGTGCCGACTTCGGTGATGTGTCCGTTGTGAGTGTTTATCATCCTTCCGGTACCAGCGGTGACGAACGCCAGGCCTTCAAGATGGTCTGGTTGGAGAAATTCCAGGAATATGTATTAGAGCTGGAACGTACGCGTCCTAAACTCATTCTTTGCGGCGATTATAATATCTGCCATGAGGCAATAGACATTCACGACCCTATCAGGAATGCCACCAACAGTGGCTTCCTGCCTGAAGAGCGGGAGTGGATGACGCGCTTTCTCAATGCGGGATTCATAGATTCCTTCCGTTGGCTTCATCCCGACAAGCAGGAATATACGTGGTGGAGCTATCGCTTTAATTCACGTGCCAAGAACAAAGGGTGGCGCATTGATTATTGCATGGTGAGTGAACCGGTGCGCCCGATGTTGAAGGAGGCGAGAATATTGGGTGACGTTGTTCATTCGGACCATTGTCCGATGTTGTTGGAAATTACAGAATAATGATGATGGAAACAAAAGACAGAATCGAAAAAGCTGTGGAGCTTTTCAAGAGTGGCTATAACTGTTCGCAATCGGTAGTGGGAGCTTTTGCAGATATGTATGGTTTTACAGAAGAGCAGGCTTTCCGGATGTCCGCCTCTTTTGGTGGTGGCATAGGTCGTATGAGGCAGACATGCGGTGCTGCATGCGGCATGTTCCTATTGGCCGGATTGGAAAAAGGAGCTGTGGAAGGCAAGGACCGTGAAGGTAAGGCGGCAAACTATGCGTTGGTGCAGGAGCTGGCTGCTGAATTCAAGAAACGAAATGGCTCTTTGATATGTGCTGAATTGTTGGGGTTGAGAAAACCGGAAGGTTCGTCCGTTCCGGAAGCCCGTACCGAGCAGTATTATGCTAAACGCCCGTGTGCCAGGATGGTAGAGGTAGCTGCCCAAATTTGGACCGAATACCTGGAAAAAACGTCCTCAAAGTAAGAAAAAAGAACTTTTTTACCCCTTAGTAAGAAAAAAAGTGCCTAATAACGTGTTGTATAACATAAATATACCTATCTTTGCAGCGATATAAAAACACCGACATCTCTATCTTTGGAGATGAGGATAACGTTTAACTAAAAGCAAATAGAAATGTTAAAAGAAAAAGCTGGTAATGTTGCAGGACAGATTTGGACTGCACTGAATGGCACAGATGGCTTGACTCACAAGCAAATCAAGAAAGCAACTAAACTGATCGACAAGGACTTCTTCCTGGGATTGGGCTGGTTGTTAAGAGAAGACAAGGTTTCTACTTCTGAAGTGGAAGGCGAATTGTTTGTAAAGCTGAACTAAGCGAGGAATTGATTGGAATGTTATAAAAAGATGCGTTGGTACATGAATATGTTATCAACGCATTTTTTTTATTTGCTCTGTTTTCACTATCTTTGCGCACCCATTAATAGATAGTTATTGACAATGAAGAATATACGAAATTTTTGCATTATTGCCCATATCGACCACGGTAAATCAACCTTGGCAGACCGTCTGCTGGAATTTACCAATACTATACAAGTAACTAACGGACAGATGCTGGATGACATGGACCTTGAGAAGGAAAGAGGTATCACCATCAAGAGCCATGCCATACAAATGGAGTATACCTATAAAGGTGAAAAGTATATTCTGAACTTGATAGACACTCCGGGACACGTGGACTTCTCGTACGAGGTGTCACGTTCCATCGCCGCTTGTGAAGGAGCCTTGCTTATTGTAGATGCTTCGCAAGGAGTGCAGGCGCAGACCATTTCAAACCTCTATATGGCGATTGAGCATGATTTGGAGATTATCCCCGTCATCAACAAATGTGACATGGCAAGCGCCATGCCCGAGGAAGTGGAGGACGAAATCGTTGAACTGTTGGGCTGCAAGCGTGATGAGATTATCCGTGCTTCCGGCAAAACAGGCATGGGAGTGGAAGAGATTCTGGCTGCGGTCATTGAGCGTATCCCTCATCCGGAGGGTGACGAGGAAGCTCCGTTGCAGGCGTTGATTTTCGATTCTGTCTTCAATTCTTTCCGTGGTATCATTGCATATTTCAAGATAGTGAACGGTGTGATTCGTAAAGGGGATAAAGTGAAATTCTTCAATACAGGCAAGGAATATGATGCGGATGAAATCGGAGTGCTCAAAATGGAAATGATGCCACGTCCGGAGTTGCGTACGGGGGATGTGGGCTATATCATCTCGGGTATCAAAACCTCTAAGGAAGTGAAAGTAGGTGATACGATTACGCATATTGCCCGTCCTTGCGAAGAGGCCATCGCCGGTTTTGAGGAGGTGAAGCCGATGGTTTTTGCCGGTGTGTACCCCATCGAGGCAGAAGATTTCGAGGACTTGCGTTCTTCTTTGGAGAAGTTGCAGTTGAATGATGCTTCGCTGACTTTCCAGCCTGAGTCTTCATTAGCTTTGGGCTTTGGTTTCCGTTGCGGTTTCCTTGGGCTGCTCCATATGGAGATTGTGCAGGAACGCCTTGACCGTGAATTTGACATGAACGTTATCACCACCGTGCCCAACGTTTCCTACAATATCTATGACAAGCAGGGAAATATGACTGAGGTGCATAACCCCGGCAGCATGCCCGACCCTACTATGATAGACCGTATTGAGGAGCCCTATATCCGTGCCTCGGTGATTACCACCACTGATTACATCGGCCCTATCATGACTCTTTGTCTGGGCAAGCGTGGCGAGCTGGTGAAGCAGGAATATATTTCAGGTAACCGTGTAGAAATATACTATGATATGCCTCTTGGCGAAATAGTTATCGATTTCTATGATAAATTGAAGAGTATCTCTAAGGGATATGCCTCTTTTGACTATCATCCCAACGGTTTTCGTCCTTCCAAACTGGTGAAGCTGGATATTTTGCTGAACGGTGAGCCGGTGGATGCTCTTTCTACCTTGACACACTTTGACAATGCCTACGAATTGGGACGCCGGATGTGCGAGAAGTTGAAAGACCTGATTCCGAGACAGCAGTTCGATATCGCCATTCAGGCTGCTATCGGTGCCAAGATTATTTCCCGGGAAACGATTAAGGCTGTGCGTAAGGACGTAACGGCCAAATGTTATGGAGGTGACGTGAGCCGTAAACGAAAATTACTTGAGAAACAGAAGAGAGGTAAGAAGCGTATGAAACAGATTGGTAATGTGGAGGTACCTCAGAAAGCGTTCCTGGCAGTCTTGAAGCTGGATTGATGTCGAAAGGATGAAATCTTAAATCAAATATACTTCTTTATGATTATTTTACGTACTGTGAAAAACTTCTCGTCGCTGAATATAGCGGCGAGCATCTTGCTGTTTTTGATGGCTATTTTGGCGGCCGTTATTGCTAATTCGCCGATGGCTCCGTTGTATCAGGGCTTTCTTTTGCAGGAACTACATCTGCGCATCGGAGACTTTAATTTGTTCTCCCATGGCGGTCATCCGTTGAAAATGATTGAGTTTATAAACGACTGCTTGATGACTGTTTTCTTTCTGGCTGTGGGGTTGGAGATAAAGCGGGAACTGCTGGTGGGTGAACTTTCTTCCTTTCGTAAGGCCTCTTTACCCTTTGTAGCGGCATGTGGCGGTATGCTGGTGCCGGTCATTGTCTATTCACTTTTGGTCGTTCAGGGTACTCCGGAAACGCGCGGTATGGCTATACCGATGGCTACGGATATTGCTTTTTCATTGGGTGTACTCAGTCTGCTGGGTAAACGGGTGCCTTTGAGTCTGAAAATTTTCCTGACGGCATTTGCAGTGGTCGATGATATTGGCGGCATTCTGGTTATTGCCATTTTCTATAGTTCCGAAGTGGCATACGGATATCTTATTGTAGCTGCTGTCCTTTATTTCTTCCTTTACTATATGGGGAAATTCGGTATGACACAGAAGATATTCTTCCTGCTTATCGGGGTAATTATTTGGTATTTGTTCCTTCAGTCGGGCATTCACAGCACTATTTCCGGAGTGATACTGGCCTTTGTAATACCGGCCCGTCCCCGTTTGGATGCCGGGAAATACATTAAACGCATCCGCGACATTATCGGTGATTTTCCGGTTACCAAATCAGATAATATTATATTGACCAATGAGCAGATTGCCACTCTAAAACAAGTGGAGCGCGCTTCTGATCATGTAATTAGTCCTTTGCAATCCCTGGAAGACAATTTGCATGGTGCGGTAAACTTTGTGATACTGCCGCTCTTTGCCTTTGCCAATGCCGGTGTGGTGTTCAGTGGAGGCGGTGGCGTTGTTGGAGCTGTTAGTATAGCGGTGGCTGCAGGATTGCTTCTTGGCAAGTTTATCGGTATTTTTCTGTTTACCTGGCTGGCGGTCAAGAGTGGTTTGTCCTCAATGCCTCCGGGAATGAATTGGAGAAGTGTTGCCGGAGTATCCTTGTTGGGGGGTATTGGCTTTACGGTATCTTTATTTATTGCCAACCTTTCTTTTGCAGGAGAATATCCGGATCTGCTGAACCAGGCGAAGTTTGGTGTATTGCTGGGAACGATTGTTGCCGGTATGTTGGGATATATGGTACTGAATGCGGTGTTGCCGAAGGTCAAGGACAAATAGACCTCCACTTTGGAATACTGGACGAAGAATCGGTTCTTTAGGGATATTCGGTAAATCCTCTGAAAGATAAGTTGGGATGTGTCAATGATTTAAGAAAACGTATTCTTTGTTACAGAAACAGAAGAAATAGTCCATTATTCTTAAAAAACATTCGTATCTTTGCTGGTACAAGTCGAAAAGGACCTTCCGGATATGAAGCAAACAACGGTAGTTGCCGTATATATATTGACGCTTTCCCTTTGCCTCGTGTGGTGTGCCTGCCCCGCCCATGCGGAGACGCGTCGCGTCGCGCTGATACATTCCTTCGAGCCGGGCTATCCTCCCGCCCACAAAGCTTTGGAACTGTTACAGAAAGAGTTCCGCCGTCTCGGTATGAAGTGTGACATCCGTGAGTATTATCTGGATTGCGACCGCTACATGGAGCAGTCGGAGAATCGCCGGATGTCTGCTTTCCTTGATGACCTCTCTGTCTGGGGCGCCGAACTGGTGGCGGTGCTTGACGACCAGGCAACCTATGCACTGATGGCCTGCGGGCATCCCGTGGCACATAAGATACCCGTAGTGTTCAGCGGCGTGAACTATCCCAACTTCCCCTTGCTGCGGCAATACCCCAACGTCACGGGCTATGCCGACATGCCCGACTATCTACGTACCATCCGCATGGTAGAGAGCATCATGGGTAAGTCGCGCATCTGCCTGATGAACGGTCTGACCTTTTTGGACCGCAAGATATGGCAGGCACTGAAGGAACAGTGCGAGGGGCAGGGTTTCAACATCGTGACCTCCAACGAAGGCGCCCACTTTGCCGGTTTTTCTTATCACCGCGTGCGTGAAGGGGAAACTGTCAGTCCCATCCTGAAGCGGCAGAACATAAACGTATTGCTGGATTCCACGATGATTGTGCGCATGGTGAGCGACTCTGTGGATATGCGCCGCCTGATGTGGTTGGGACGCGGCGAAAACACGATGTTGCTTTATACCAAACGCGACTATACCACCAAGCGGGTTGCCACGCTCTTCGAGGGGCCCACCTTTCAGACCGTCAATGAGGGCTTTGGCTTTGTGGACTACATGATAGGCGGATATTTCACTCCGCTGGAAAGCCAGATAAGGTATATGGCAGACGGCATCAAGGAACGCCTTGAAGGGAAGACGCCCCAGAGACCGGTGACGGAGTGTGCCAAGCAGTATGTGCTGAACTGGCATGCGTTGCAGAAGTACGGGATTCCGCTTGAGAACATCCCGGCAGCATACACAGTGATGTATATCCCCTTTTCGGAACGATATCACTATCCTATCATTTTCAGTTCTTTTCTGGGCGCTATCCTCATCCTGATGGTAATAGCCCTGCTGGCTTTCAGCTTGTTGCGCGAACGCAGGCACAAGCGTGAGGCACTGCAAACCCTGCTCTACGAACACGAAACCCTTTGCCTTGCCATCGAAGGGAGTTCGGCATATGCCTGGCGGCTGGAAGGCGATTCCGTTTCCTGCGACTTGCAGTTCTGCGAACTTATCCACCGCCCCCACGGACACTTCCGCTTGGATGAAATCATTCCCTATATCCATCCCGACGATTTGCCCGCTTTCCATAAGAACGTAGGGGCAAGGCACGTGCAGAGCCGTCATAAGGGGCAATACCGTTGCAGTTTTAGCGGCGAGTTCCAGTGGTGGGAGTTCAGCTACAATACCATTCACGCTCCCGGACACGGGACTGTCATAACCGGACTGCTACGGAATATCCAGGAGGTGAAGGACCACGAACAAGAGCTTATCCAAGCTCGCGAGCTGGCAGAGCAGGCCGAGCTGAAACAGTCGTTCCTCAACAACATGAGCCACGAGATCCGCACTCCGCTCAATGCCATTGTCGGCTTCTCGGACATGCTGGCCAATGAGCCGGAGTTTTCAAACGAAGAGCGGCAGGAGTTTGTGGACATTATCAACACCAATACCAAACTGCTGCTGAAGCTGGTGGGCGATGTGCTGGAACTGTCGCGCATCGAGTCGGGTAACCTCTCGTTCACCTTTCAGCGGGAGAGCGTGTGCCGGTTGCTCGATGACGTCTATCAGACGCATAGCCTGCTTATCCGGCCGCCGTTGCAGTTCCTCAAGGATTTCCCTCCCGAAGATGTGCAGGTGAATGTAGACCCCATGCGACTGACACAGGTACTCACCAACTTCCTGAACAATGCCAACAAGTTTACGAAAGGAGGCAGCATCCGGCTGGGGTATTGCTGTCCGTCCGGCATGAGCGAGGTACATCTTTATGTGGAAGACACCGGCATAGGCATTCCGCACAGCGAGCAGAAGATGATTTTCGAGCGTTTCTACAAGCGCAGCGAGTTTTCCCAAGGCGTCGGGCTGGGCTTGTCCATCTGTGTGCTCATTGTCGAAAAGATGGGAGGACGCATCGAACTCCAGTCCGAGGAAGGCCGTGGAAGCCGTTTCACAGTGGTACTGCCTTGTATTGAATAAATCCTTAAAAAATGTAATCGCGTTGTAATGCCTTTATATATAATTTTGCGTATCTTTGCCCAGGATAATCAATTATTCCGTATTTGATTGATACACAAATAGCGAGTGCTATAGTAGAAAGTTGTTGGTAACGATTTGGCGACTTTGAGATTGCTCCAAATTTCTGCGTTATGCTTTGTCAAACAACTCTGATACAAAAGTAGCCAAATTCCTTGATTGAGCAAAGAGTTTGGCGACTTTTTAAGTTATAATCCCCTTTTATAGTTATAAATAGTCATAATTAGTCGTATTTCAGTCATAATTTTAGATTACGACTTCAAGAACCAAGTTCGACCTTCAGGAACGATTAATCCGTTTTCTTTCATCTCTGAAAGAATGTTGCCCAACATTCGCTCTTGTTGCTCGTGTGTCTTATTTTGCGGCAGGACTTCTTTCAAATAATCGAATATGGCATCACGCTTTGCTCCTGTAGAACCTGCGTTTTGCAAATACTGCAAAATCATTTGTTGAATTTTAGATTTGTCAAGACCTTTGTTACGTGTATATTCTGGTAATTGGCGAGTCTTCTTTGCCACATCAAGCGAAATATGATACTCAGAAACATCTCCCTCTAATAAGCCCCTTTCCAATAGTGCTACTACATTGTCCGCTGAAATACGATGCCCTTTTTGTACGGCATCCAACAATATACAATCCTCCAAAGTCAAAGTGTCATTTTCCTTTAAGAGTTTGGTATATTTCTCATTGATGGAATTACCATATATTTTTACGCCTACCTCTTTGTTCGTTGCATCTATTTCATAATCGGGCATCGGAAAATGACGACGCCACTGTTCGTTGAACATTTTCTTGATTCCTCTACTTACAGTGTCAATCATGTTAAAGTTCACCATTGCCCGGCAAAGACATTCATTTCTGAAATGACGCTGTGGTCCTTTGGTTGCCAATGCTTTTTGCAAAGTACCGGGAATGAAGCTACCTCCGTTTTCATAATACAGATATCCTGGATTTTCCACAAAATTGATACGTTGTTGCAGGGTGTAATCTTGATGCGCAATGGCATTGTGAAGTGCCTCGCGAATAGTATAATCATCATATTGCTTCATCGTATCAGGGAACAATGTTCCTCCAGGTAATTCTCTCATAGTCAGATTTCGTATTTTACCCAGAATCTGATCTACGGTCAAAATGAACGGAACTGTAAAATGTTCGTAATCTACAACCTCTTGATGTTCATCACGTAATGTCCAAGTTACCTCCGCCACAGCTGGACGAAGTTTAAAAACTGACACAGGCTTACCCAGAAGAATAATAGCAGCACGTGTCAATTTGCCATCAATCATGATACCGCTATTGCAAAGCAATTCTTCTACCGACCATGCGTCAATTTCTTCTGACGGGATTTTAGAAGCATGAACCTTTTTGAACATTACACGTGCCTTTGCAATAGCCAATTCGTCCAAGTCCGCCAATGTAGCATTGGGAACGATCTCGGCAGACCAATCCTTAGCTTCAAATATAGGTTCTTCAAGAATCGCATCCAGCCTTTCTTGAGTCATTTCTACCAATGAATCTTCCACACGTTGCCATGCCTTTTTGTGGGCATACACAGGACGTCGAGGCAAATGCTTAGGAATATGAATCACCCAAACTGTTTTCTGTGTATCCTCAGTTATATATTCATTGATACTCAAGCCTTCTGATGAAAGGTTTGTGCAATGTTCTATCAACTTCCAAACAGCAGACTGGGCATTTAGATTGAACCTCGTAAGATCTGTTCCCACTATCTCCAAAGTCTTGTCCTGCACACCAATCACAAGATACCCACCTTCCATATTGGCAATGGCAGATACATAAGAGATTACATCATTCTTTTCGTCTCCTGCAAAGGAGTTTTTCAAATTCTTCATCTCTTTCCATTCACAGCAGGCATTTTCCTGTGGGAACTCGTGAAGCAAGTATTGTTGAAGTTCTTTTGAAATCATAATTTTATTTTAAATATTCCTTGTACTCAGTTCTTAATTTCTGTCCAATCTCCGCTATTATGAACACTTGGTTATCTATGGCATCTGCTAACATGTGAGAGGCTTTTACTCTTTGCTCATGCAATGCCACACATAATTGCTCTGCAAACTCAGAGGGTTCAACAGTTGCTATCTTGTGCCCTATTTCAGCAACAAGAGTTAGCAACTTATTTATGCAATCCATTGATTCTCTTCCATAATATTTCTTCTCAATATCAGAAAAATCATAGTACAAGTAAATGGAATTCAATCGGCTTTCTGTTTCTTGAAATAGTTTGTTGGATTTCATACAAGCCACTTGTATCTTTTGTACTGTAATAGGATTACAATCTTTGTCATACTCTTTTAATGCAGTTTGAAGCATATAATACATGTCAAGGGTTTCTTGATACCATGACATTGCTTTCTCTACTACTTCCAATTTACGTTGAAAGACCACAGAACGCAGTTCTCGTTTATGCTTAATTCTTTCAGAAATAACATTAATGATAGCTTGTATAATGATTGTTACCAACGAACCTATTAAGCCGGCTGTAATATATTGTTCCATAAATCTATATTTTACCAAAAGTTTCTATGAAATCATATGATAAGAATTCAGAAATCCCATCCATTTAATGGTACGTTTTCAATTTTATAACGAGATGCTTTGAGAACTTTATTTTTAAATCGATAGTGTTTTTTCTTTTTTGATTTCCCCATAAATCTATGCTCCTTATATAATGATGTATTTTTCATCGGTCTGTTATAAGAAGTATGTCCTTTTAGGAAAGAAATAATTCAATAACATACAAAGCATGCAACTGGCAGTTTTTTCCAAATGTATAACAAAAAAGAGCAGTCCTGGAAGAACCATCAGATAGTAAGGCCAGTATTTCTGAATGTTATGTACCCAGGTTTCTTCTTTCGCGCAGGCCTTCGACACACGCTGCTTGTGTTTTAACATGATTGTAACCCCCTTTGTGCTTTTCATTATCCTTCATTTTCCCGCTGTACTCAACGGACATTTTTTATGTAAAAGCATGGCATTTTTAAGATTGTCCTGAACAGTTACAAGTTTATAAAAACTCAAAATCCAAAAAGTCCAGCGCGCCGGTTCCTTCGTATTTCATATAGAGGGTCTGTCCTTGTATCCCATTTTTCTCTGCTCCTGTATAAGTTTCGTCAAAAGCCATCCAGTCCGGGGAGAATATATGAATTGGGACTTCGCCAAGATACAAGCCATCCGGCTGACCGAGCAGAAGCATCCGCCCTCTGGCTTCTCCACGAACCCGCAGCCGGATGGCGCCCTCCGGCTTTAAATTAAAATAGCGATATCCTGCCGACGCTCCATCCCGCATATTAGCAATGTACTGTCCAGGCCCGCTCTCCCGGTCGCTTCCGTCCTGTGTGAAGTAAGGGAAACGCCCTTCCATGAGCGCCTTTCTGGACCAGACTGCGCCTTCTTTTCCCCACAGGTGACAGGCGATCCGCGCTTCATAGACTCCTGCCCCCCTTAACGGCCCTCCATTCAGTCCGCAGGAAGTGATACGGACCTGAGGGATCCTTCCGTCCGGAAGAATCGTAACCAGCTCCGCACAGGCCTGAC
>OGGG01001883.1_pt1 | contig 14791 bp, 6 predicted proteins | sample 1571201 | NCBI WGS metagenome assembly OGGG01 (sample SAMEA2581946, study PRJEB24529) | metagenome | biome: Human gut stool | place: China | collected 2011 | reverse complement strand
CTGAATGTACTGAATGATTCAAGGTCAGCACAACCTCGTATACTCTATTATTCAAATTGATCGTATCGGCACTGTCAAGCGTAATGGTTTGCTTTCCGGTTACGGGTGTATCACCTTGATACACTTGACAAACGACCTTACGTTCAACTACCGTCATGGAAACCGCTTCGCTTTGTATCAATTGAAATTTCAATCTACTGCTTACCATCACGAGGTTGTGATCAACCAATGCCACACCCACTTTATTAGTCTTATCAGAGCGTTTCTGCGAACTATGAATCACGGGAATAAGCATTTCCTGCAAGGTCGCTCCGCCATGGGCAAAGCTGTATCCACCAGAAGCAGCCAAACGGTTGGTACCCATAGGTACTCCTATATATATAGGAGTTTCGGCTTTCATACCTGATACTTTGTCCAATGGCACTGTCACCACCCCTTCTTGCGCGCTAACTTGATCACTCACGTAGTAACGCGTTTTCTTCTCGATAATACCCGCAACCGTCACCGCATGTTTATCTTTCTCTGCAAACTCCACGTCATTGTAGAGAAAACCATGGTCGGCTGTCAGCACAACATTCGTCACATTCCAAGAGGCATGAAGGCGACGAATCAGCACAGCGAGCTGTTCAATAGCCTTGCGACATGCTGCAATTACATCTCCGGATCCAGCCCCATGACTAGCAGCGTCAATCGTATCATGAAAAATATAGACTAACGGACGTTTAAATAGCTCACGTGCTGTCTTTTGATCTGCTTTTATAACTGTTTCGTAGTCCACGCAACAAGCCTCTGCTTTGTATTTGGCCACCTGTGCCGATCGACTCTCTAACGTATCTAATACTATGCCATCTACCAGCATTTCTTTATTCTTCCATATCAACGAGGTATGAGGCAGAAGAGCCGGCTTGCAGTATTTGGTTTCAGTAGGCAGCATTGCCCGATAAGCAGAGAGTTTCGCTATATGTTTCTCTTTAGCCAGTTCTTGCATTAGTTCTGCCGCCACTTCATAGCGTAGTGCATCAGAGATGATTACTACCTGCTTACTGTTGCTGACACATTCATTTACATAAAAATCCTCTTGTTTTTTCAACGACAGATCGTTAAAGTAGTTCCCTTTTTCTATCACACAGGTCATCCATTCCAGATTGAAAACATTGACCATACGTGCATACTCTCCATCAAACTGTTGTTTCAGTCCATTCAAACAAGTAAGTATAGGAACATCCTTTGACAACAATTCATGATATTCTTCCAATGCACAACGATAGAAGGTGTCAAGCCTATACAAGTCGTTCGTATAGAGTTGTACATAAGCTTCCGGAGTATTCAACTTCAAGCTGCCCAGTCCTCTTACCATTTCATAATAGAAGGCCATTTGCATCAAGAAACTTATAGCTTGTTGAAGCACACTATCGGCAGGAAGTTTTTGGGAAAGCAAACGCAAACGTTCTTGCATTTCTGCAGGTTCTGTCACGAGTTTGCTACCGGCAATTTCTTGCAATATAGGCCAACCTAATTCTTCCGTCAAGTAATAGAAGGAAGCATCCATGCCATAAATGGCTATCAGTTCCTTTTCGCGAATATCAACACCTAACCCTTTCATCAGTTTCGTGAATTTATCTGCGAGCTCTCGGTCACGAGTGCCCTGGTCATAGATACGGTTCATTTGCTCAAGTGCTATACTGCTCTTGATTTTATAAGCCTTGTAGGGGTCATCGGCAACCACATCAAGAAGTTGGGTGATGCTATTATACTTCAAACTCTCCACCAACTCTTTCACCTTCGCCTCTTGGTTGGGTTTGTAACTGAATCCAAATATCTTAGTCAAACGCTCATCAACCGCTGTCTTGGCATCCTTGTTTCGTTCCAACCTATGATAGAAATCCAACCGTTTCTTATTTTCTGAATCCAATCCGAGTATGAACATTCTCATGATAATGTTTTCCCATTCCAAGAGTCTCTTTTCACCCAGATAAGAAGAAATAAAACCGCGGACTACTACATCCTCACTGAATGCTTCCGGCGTAAACCGGTCTTTCAGCATTGCATTTATCTTATTCGACATCAATTCACCGATATGACGGCTGATAAAGGCGCGATATTTCTCTGGAAGTTTAAATTGTTGCATGAATGCCGCATAATCTTCCTCTTTATATTCCATGTTAGCTTTCAGCATGTCCATAAGAGGGAATTTGAGCTGTTGTTCCTCACTGATGGGATAAGTGCCTAACGGGAAGAGTAGCACCACACGTTTATCTTTCCATGTGCATTCAATGTTATATTTGGTGTTGAACCAGGCTCCATCAAATACTTTATAGATATATTCAGTTTCCCACGAACAGTCTGCTAAATCATTCATAATGATATTCGCCTTGTCGAAGATGAAAAGCACATGCAACTGTGGGTTACGCTGAAAATAACTGTATATTCTTTCTTGAGTCATAATGATTGCTTCTTTTTATACTTTTGATTCATATCAAAAGGGTTATCGGGAATGGTTCGCTCCAAATACCCAGCTTCTACTAATTCAGTAACATATCTTTTGATATTACTATTATGATATTTCACTCCTACCCTCTCAAGTATCTCCCGACTACTTCTCGGTACACTACAAAAGTTTACTATATCCTTTTGTTTATTGGTAAGTTTCATCTGATGAGTGTTAGGGCATTCATCAGAAGTGTTAGGGGTAATGTCTAAGTGCTCCGAAAAAGTGTTAGGGCATTCATCGAAAGTGTTAGGGGTTATGTCTGAGTGTTCTGATAAAGTGTTAGGGGTAGTGTCAGAGTCAGCTAGATTACTATCCAAGTCTTTGTTCCTCTTTATGGTAGTTAGAAACTCATGTATCCGTTCATCATTCGTAAACTCTACTTGCACTCCTTCCTCCAAGGCACGTTGAATACCACTACCTGCACCTGTATAGGGAAGAAGATAGATAGCATTGCTAAAAAGGAAGTTGTTACGGGGCATCGAGGTGCCATTGGTAATATCTTCTACTTGCAAGCCGTTAGGCAACGTGCCCGGGCTGTGAATTTCCACTCTGTTATCAAAGATAAAGATACGTATGGGAGCTTTCCAATTCAGCGAACGATGGACCAGTGCATTTACTACAAACTCCATCAGGCTCACGTATGGAATCTCAAGCTCACCCAATGAATTGAACTCTTTTTCCACTTGCACATTCTTGAGGTTGCGAGTGAAGAAAGACATAATGGTCTCAAATTGATGCAGAAGATTTCCTTCCATTACTGCATCGTTCACCTTGTCTCGAAATACCTTACCTCCAATAGAATTGCCTACATAACTGATACACTTCGCCGTCATCACAGGCAACCAACGCTGGGTATATTTTCCAAACAGCAACATGGCAGCCACTGTAAGACTCCCATCCGAACGGATAAAGCGCAAGTTGCGCATCAGCTTATTGATATCATGTCCTTTGGCAATTGCGTTGGCTATCTCATCCAGTGATGCTTCCTGCAAAGCATCACCAATCATTCCTTTTTTTTCCAATACCAGAGCAAATCGGTTTTGCAGGAACTGTTTGAGAGTATCTTCGTCCAAATCATCCAACGTGGCATCTTTAACGGCGGCTTCATCGGGAGTAAAGCTACCGCACTCAGTCATCATCTCCGCCAACTCCGCATTATCGAAAACCTTACGCTTATCCGCTCCATTTTTCATCCACACGATACCTTTATTGTCATGGTAGGGCTTGTTAATTCCTTCCTTAATAGTAGCTATCACTACACTGCCGCCTTCAACGTTGACCGTATCTATCTCAAGTAGGATATTGGGTACCACATTCTCCGAAGCCATATTGCTCAGTAGATTGGTGGTTTCCTGCACTTCGGCATACGACAACGGATTAAAAGCTCCTGTCTTGTCGTTGATACCTATGACAAGTTTCCCTCCGCGAGCATTACTCATGGCAACCAGCTCGCAGCCTATATCATATTTATCCAAGATACGTTCTTTGAACTGCACCTTGCTCACTTCGCCGAGGTTTCTGAGTTTCAGTATGTCTTCTGTGGTCATAATTCTCCTCTTAATCAGCCAACTTTTTATTACTCAAATATAACATATTATTTTCTTGCTCAGGTTGTTTATCCGAGCACCAAGTTACGTACGCTACCTCTTGATCTTCCATCACAATCTCATAGTGATATTCATCAATAGTTCTTACTTCTTTTGCGGAGCAATCCATAAACACAGTGTTTACGTATGGTATAGTGAAAGTTTGCCCATTTAGTTTAATATCACCTAATAGTTTGCTTTCTACAATGACAAATTTATCATTTTTGAATTTATCAATAGGAATGTTGGTTTCGTCACGACTATCAATCGTAAACGTTACACAGGCATTATGTAATTTAGTGGAAAAATTTGTGCCATTATAATAATGAAGAATATATTTTGCATATCGCAGATTTTCTTCTGCGTAATTATTATAATAATCAAAATTGATTTTTGTTTCACATTCTATGCTTTTGATAGTCTGATAATATTCCTTATACAACTCAAAAACAGCAACAGTAGCTTCCATTTTTTCAATAGTAATTCCAAATCCATTTATCTTTAATTCTTTATGAGAATAAAGACCTATTAGCATTTCAATCCACTTGATAGCTTCTTCATTACTCTTGTATGTATCGTGAAAATCAACATCAATGTTCATCGTATACTTATTACTACTATTTTGCATAATTGATGTTTTTAGAATATAGATAGGTGTTTCAATATCAATATGTATTTTATGATTTTCAAGATATTGATACGACATTACTTTTTCTACAAATCCAATAGAAGGCATTTTGAGGCAAACAGATCTCTGTTCCAACGAAGGCATAATAAGGAGTTTGGTAATATCATCTTTTGTAGAAAGGCGGATTCCATTTATCCGATATTCAAACTCTTGCATCTCAGAAGCCATAATTCCATAAGCAGGTATAGATACATTTGTACCATTTATTTTAATACAATCATTAAAACTACCTTGTTCTATAATTTCACGTACGTTAAAAGGTACCTTGAAATTAATATTGTCTTGTCTTTCTTTACCTTCTTTTACGTGAATATCATCAATAGAATTCTCTTTACCTTTATTGGTTGTAGTAGAATATAAACCTGCATTAATCTCACAGAAGCGATCATAAGTTTCTTTGCAAACCTTCTTTTGTCGAAAATCAGATACGATATTGTCATTAAGAGAGGCCAGGATTGCCTCCAAAATATATTCAGCTTTAGAGTCAATATAGTTGATTCGATTAGCTTTGAGTCTAGCCTTCTTGTCGTCATTAAATTCTGGAGCAATTACGAATGGTTGCTTCATGTTTTGCCCAATACAATCACGTACCGTCTTAATAATCTCAAGAATATTATCGTCTCCAAGGCTATAACCTATAAACACAACATGCTTCTTTACGAAAGCATTCTGCAGTTCTTTCCAAATGAACTCAAATTGCTTATTCGTAAAGTATTCCTTATAATCGCTATCTGTAATGACTATCCTATCAGGATCATTTAATGTGTTAATGTCACCATGTACTTTGTATATATGAACAGGCACATTGGATGTAAACGCACACCCAGTGTTGCTAGTGATAACTTCTCTATCTTCTTTGGGATAGGTATCTTCTAACAACGTATCATAATTCGTTGTAAATATAGTATGTATATGAGGTATCCTTACCAACATTTGCTGATCTGAAGTATCTTTCGGCTTAAAAGAGAACAAATCTTTTAGAATAGTGAGAAGTTCTTGCCTATCACCATACTTCTCTACAAAAGTTTCAGTAATACTTCTTAGGGTTGAGGAAGCCTCTTTAGTCAAATCTGTATTTACTACCTTATTGAGAGTTTCAATCAGTTTCCATACAGAAGGAGCCCCAGCCTTTATTGAAAAGCCGGAACCGATGAAAAAAACTACATCTTCTTTCCTTATATATCTAATAAGCCGTTCTACTTCGTTTGCCATATTCTTATTTTATTTCAACTTTGCCACAACATCACCCAGCTTAGCATAGTTAACCACCACACCATCGTCAAGATCAAGAGGGATAGCTTGTTCGGCTACAACAGCAAGGCGGTCATGGTATTCACGGCACTCATCGAGCTGCTTGTTCAATGTGTCAAGCTTCTTACGTTCGGCGGTGCTAAGGTCGGCAGCACAAGTAGTGAGTTCAGCAATCTTGCGATTCAACGTTTCAATAAAGGGCAGCAAGTATTTACTGCGAATGCGCTCTGGGGTATAAGGCGTCATGCGATGCAGGTAGGCAATGCATTGGAAGGTACCTTTCTTGCTTGCAAAGAGCCAATAGATGGGGCGATTCTGATACATTTTCTTATGATCTTTCCAAAATTCCTTCTGCCAATACTGCTCGATGGTCTTGCCGAGGGTATGCTCAATGTAGTTAAGGTTCTCCACCTGATACTCCGCACCAAACACATCGCTCACGAATTGAGCAGTACGCAGGCAGGCATTATCGGTGAAACCACTATCGGCAGTCATCAAGGGGAAAATACCATCATCATCTATCTCAATGGTGTGACCGTTATAGGTATAAGAAACTAATTCATCGGCTATCGGGTTGGGGTGAGCTATATGCAAACCGGGCTTGTCGAGACGATAGCGACCCATCCATACTCCTACAGCGTAACTGAGGAGTTGCTTCAATATTACTTCATCGTGCCACTTCAAGGCATTGCCCTCAATGCTCACTTCTCCCTGTTGCAAGATGGTGATTTCATTTAAAGGTACGTCTGGAGTAAGTTCGTCTTGTAAGTCATAGATGTCGATGAACTGGCGGTTGAGTTCTTCTTCATTGGCATGGAGTTGCATAAAGAAGGTACTCCACTTTTGATGATAACGATCCATGAGGTCTTGCAATCGGACTGTATGAGGATTATTGTCAGTTTGTGGTGTTGCTGCATCACAATATGTAGTAGTACTAAACAAGGCAGTCAGTGACTCTGTTATAATGTCTTGTTCGGTCAAATCCATAAGGGAAATAAGCTCGTTCTGTTGAAAGTCCCAGGAAGTTTCGTGGGAGTCCCAGTCGATCTTGCTGATTGTGATGTTAGATTTTACAAACACATCAATCTCTGCAACGTTCTCAATATCTTCATATGGGACTTTACCCATGGGACCTTCGTGATAATCTAAGGTAGGAGACAAAGTTTGAAGACAAGCAACTACAATAGGAGAATTCAAATAACCTATTAGAGTATAAAGTTTATCTTCCTTTATAGGAAAACACACAGAACCTTTAGTCTCAAACAACCAACTTCTATCAAAGAAACGAAAAGATGGTTTGCCTGATGCTATAGTTGACCACGTAGCACCCGGTGAAGTAAAGTATCGCTTCTCATTTCTTACAACAGAACCCTTAAACTCTTTTAGTTCCTTTCCATCATTTTCCCAGTTTACTAAATAGTCCATATTGCCATACCATCTTCTAAATGGACCGCCTTTAGTAGTTATGAACCACTTCTTACCAGATTCTTTTGCTTCCTCAGCCGATTTCATTCCAAAGCCAATCTTTTCAAGATTGACTTCATGCCAATATCTGAGAAATCTCGCATTGTCTGCCGTTTGCAAACCCTGCGTAGGTTTGCAAACGGCAGACAATGCGAGATTTCCCGCGAAGCGGGATAAAATTTTTTCTGAAACCCAGTACCCAATTGGCCATCCCGGAATCTTCTTAAAGTTTTCCTGATTAGCTTCAAAGTAGAGTTTCAACCCATTCTCCGAATGCTTAAAGTCAAACACTTCTATATTTACCACATCGTCATCACGATAAGTTACGAAGTCATATTTCAAATCGTGATTTTGCTGTACTTGCAAGAAGAGCTGTCCGATATGTGTAAAATAGATATGCTGGAAGTTACGTTCGTGTAGTTTAAAATATACGCCTTTCGTTTCAGACTTTACTTTCGCTACGACAAATGAGGTAGAGCCCCAGTCGATGCCAAAGATCCCACGCCCCATATGCAGCAAAGAATCTATATGATAATTATCAATAAGTGTTTCAAATGATGATAAGAAAAGCCAAGATGGTAGATTTATCATACCATATTTTCCGTTCTCGCCTATATGTTGCACACAGACCTCCATAAAGACAGTCATCAGGTCAGTTTTAGAGTTCGGATATTCCTTTTTCACATATTTGCTCAATACGTCGTTCATGCTTCCTCCCCCCATATACGGCGGATTCATCACCAACGCATCATACTGCTCCGTCAGTGCTATCACCAACGCTGCCGCTTCATTCTCAGCAACTAAAGAAGCCACCCATTCCCGAGCAGTAGGTGTAAGGTCAAACTTCATAATGCTACCTAAAGAATCGGCATCCTTCAGCAAAGCATTGACGGCATCAATCTCTACCGCTAATCGGGTATCAGCAGGTAAAGGCAATTGCACTTTCGGCATCGTCAGCACCCGTGGCAAGCAATGCGCATCTGCAAAGCTATGTTCGCGTTGACAAGCCTTCAGCGTCAACGCAAAGAGCGAAAGTTGCTGTGCACGAGGATCGAGGTCGATACCCGTGAGGTTATCTTGGAAGATATGTGTTATAGCTTCGACACGAGTATAACCTTCAGTGATATAAAGATCATAGAGTAGATCGAAGCACTCGTTAAGGATATGTCCCGAACCACAAGCAAGATCAGCTACTTTCAGATCGGTCAGTTCATTGTAATGAAGAATAGCTTCAGTAGGAGTCGGCTCTGCAGGCTCCACGAGGTATTTCCATTTCTCCTTATAAGTCAAAGTAGTATAGGGATTGTTATCGAGATAGATACGTCCCACCGTATTCTGCACCATGTACTTCACAATCCAGTTAGGTGTAAAGATCTGTGTAGCGGCAGGAATTTCATCAGCTTCAAACTTGCCTTTCTTGGCAAACACCTCATCTTTGCGTTCACTGATGTAAAACTGGTAGAGCCAGCCAATCAGTTCCGGCGAACGAAACTCCTCATCGGTGATAAACTCGGTGTGGTTCAAGAGATCGATAAAACCATTCTCCGCCAAAATATTGGCGGGAAGCAACAGTTCAGTATAGTCCTCCATAGTACCAAAGCAGCGTTGCAGGATAGGGTTGGCATGGCACCATGCCACCAAAAGCACAGCAAACTGTTCAGTAACTTTCGTGTCGTCATCAAGTAGTTCCAAAAGGTGACGCTTACCCATCTCCTCCATTGGAGGGAAGAGCCCTTGCCGAGCTTGATTTACAATCTGCGGGGTATGTGCAGAGTCGGCGTATGTACTTACCGGTTCGCAAAGTCCGTTTTTTTGTAAGATACGAATGGCTACCAGACGATTAAACCATGTGTAAGCTGCTTGCTCGTATACTTCGTTCACACCATTAGCCTGCACCTCCTCATAGAGGCGCATCCATTGGTGATAGAATCCTTCGGAGAGAGTCCGTCCGTTCCAAAGCGTACCGCCCTGCAAGAGTTTCGGGCGTAAATTCTCAGCCACTCGACCCTTGTTGTCGAAGCCCAAGCTGGTAAGTTTGGCAGCAATACCCGCTTTTAGTATATTGCGTGCTTCAATAGCAAATTTCTTTAATCTATTGGTATCCATCTATCTTATTCCTTCATTTCATTATTTGATAATCATTATCGTCTCGCCTTTGTCAATATGTGCCATCAGTTGCTTTTTGAGTTGTGCCAAATACTTATCCACATCAGCCTCTGAGCCAATAGGTAAAGTGGTACGAGTGCTTAAAGCTACCTGTGTAGGATACTTTTTATCGAAAGTTTCTTCCTTCTTGTTTTTGTCATCACCAACCGTAGGTTTAGGCTTCGGTTTTGCTGCCAATATCTTCGCCGTTTGCTCAGCAAAGAATGCATTGGTATCGAGGTTGGTCTGCAACACAGGAATGCTATCCGGTTGTGTTTTGAGTTTTACTATAACCTCTTGATTTGAAAGAACAGAAGTCGATACCTCGTTTTCCTTGCAGCCTTGCTCCAACTGAGCATACGTTTTGGCATATTCTTCAGAAATTTGTTTGCGAAGTTCTGTTCGCTTAGCATCGATGGCTCCGGCAAGGGTGTTGCGAAGCTTCATATAAGTACGTATGCCGATGGGCCATACTACATTCTCTATTCCTAATAACTGTGTAACTGTTTCGTGAAGCTCAATAGGTACGAAGCTAAAATTATCCCGATTATCGCGTACAAAGCGGAGCACATCCTTATAATTACCCATTTGGTCTTGGACAAACTGCACGACTTCTTTACAAGTATCGAAGAGGGTGCGCGCCTGCTGCTGTTCGTCAATCACACGACGGAAATACTTCAACGGATCGCGCTCGGCAAGCCAACCTTCAAGCAAGGTCACCATCTCGTCGAGCGGTGCACTGAAAGAGTATGCGGCATTATCCTTGTAGAGCTGCTTGTAGCGTGCTACTACATTCTCCACACTTCGTACATTCTCTTTCTCACGACTGAGACGGAATAGTTGTGTACTATCGATAGTGGAAAAAGATTCGCTCACACCAAAGATGTTCTTCCAAGCGGCAATGAAACCATTAATCACCTCGGACGAAATGGTTACAGCCGGACGAATGGTAAACTTGTTGGTTCCGCTAAGCAAACGGTTTGCTACAATATTCACCTCCACATTGGGATTGTTGCTATAGCTATAGTCGCGCTTATGCCGACGTACGAGTTCGTTCACCACATAAAGGGTACAGATGCCATCCCAACCGAACGGAGCCTTAGAGAACTTGGCTACCACATCACCCACATTCAACTCCTCGTATTGCTTGTTGAGGTAAATTTCCACCTCATGTTCTGCTTCGGTAAGCGAGTCATTTAATCCCTCGTAATCACCCGGATTCACGGGACGAAGGATAGTTGCCTTGAGTTTATCGCTGTTTCGGGGAATTTGCGGTAAATCTACCAGTCCAGCTTTAGTATAGATGCCGGAGAGGTGTTTCTCTATAGCAGCCAAGTAGCGGTCATTCCCTTTTTTATTACCCAACTCTACATCATCAATCACAGAGAGACCACTTACTAGAGGACAGGTGTCGAGAATCTTTTGGAACTCTCTCTCAATGATGCCAGTCATCACTTCGCTGGCACGCTTTTTAAATTCTTCGCGCACAGCAGCATTCTCGTCGCTGGTAGCAGGGTTGGCGGTCATATAACTCTGCACTTTACAATACCAATAAAAGTTGTTGCGCAAACGGGTATTGGCACGAAACTGTGGTCCCACATAGTACATCAACCGATTGGTCTGATTTTGCAGAGCAAGTTGTTCGGGTGTATCATAGTCATCATCCATCATAAATTCCAGCACTACATCGGGATTATTACTGAGGTAGTTACGCTGATTGATGGTCATTCCCACGGCAAACGAACGAGTTTTGTATTGCTCCTTGTTTTTCAATCCTTTCAGGTAACGGTTGAAAATTTCTTTCAGTTCACTGGCTTGTAGGTTGTTATCAGCAGTCTGACTTTTAATCAATTCGGCTACCTTCATTTCCTCTTCGCTATAGAACGAGAAGAAGTCGGGCGCACCCTGACGACCTTGTTCACGACGGATGATGTTGTTGTCGCAAAGGAAATCGACCACCTTTTCTACCTCATTCTTCAGATTGAGGCGAGGCGTGGTCATGTCGTTAATCAGTAACGTGGTGATATTGTCGAGCGTTGCCGGGAAAATTAGTTGGTCAGTTTGCGAAATATTGCAAACCATAAAGAGGACATTGGCTACACGTACAGCTAATTTCGGGTCAGTATAGGTACGGGCAATGCGGATAGCATTATCCACAGCCTTCTGTCCACGAGCCTGCAAACCCTCCTCGAACATATTGTTGTAAAGTTCATCAAACGAAACGAACTTACCTACTTCGGCCTGAGCATTGTTAGGAGCCTTAGCCGTAGCGTGAATTACTTTGATGATGCTTCGTTCGTTACCTTTCACCTCCTTTGCCACATAACCCAAAGCAAGAAAAGAATCGAACACCTGCATGATGAGCTTAAACTGATAAGGAACAAAGGGGTAGAAGTCGATAAAGTCAGTCTCCGTATCGTAACTCTTATACGCATTTGGTAACTTAAACTGGAGACTGAAGGCTCCTTGCTGCTGCTCGTACATGGCAGCTAAGTCGGTTTTCACCTCCGGCTTCTTTTCCAAGATACGCTTCTGTGTAATCACTTCGGGCTGCGTGCCTTTGAGTGATACTTTCACTTCAAAACGACCTTTAATCTTTCCTTCCTTGTCCTTTTCTTCTCCAATATTACAGTCGTCCATAATCTCGCTGAGGTCCTGTTGGGCTGTACAAGCCACCCACACCTGATTGTGGCAGGATTCAGAGAGTTTGGTGATAATCTCTTGCAGATTCAAGTAACGGTCGCGTTCCTTATTGATAAACTGGCTCACCTCATCGGCAAGTAAGATCAAGCGATAATCTTCGCCTTTGTCCTTGATATAGTCTGCCAGTTCCATACCGAAGCGTTCGATGCTGATGGCATAGTCGCGCTTGTCGATATGATTGTACAGGGAGTTGCGGTCAAACTGTGGATTGAGTTCACAAGCGGCATCTACAACCATCTCCAAAGCTTGATCCACCAAATCGGCAGCCCCGCTGGGATTGTTCCAATCGCCACCCATCTCGGCTATTACCTCCTTAAATTGCTCCAACAGCCCACGCTCCATCAGCGGTTTTTCCAAAAGCTGTGCTAAGGTGAGGTTAAACTTGTTCAGTCCACGTTTGCCGTTAAACTCATCCCAAAACACCTGTAAGAAAGCCTTTTTCTTGTCAGTAGCCGCATTATAGGACGTTTCAAGGTTGAAGATGCATGTATCAATAGTGGCAATCTTGAGCCACGAAGCAATATCCTGAACCTGTGAAAATTCAAACTGAAGGTTGTGCTTACCATCGAAGGGGTCAATTTCCTTCACGGCATCAAGCAAACGTTCTAAAGCTGCATCACGGGTTTCGGGAGTGATGCAGTAGTCGAGGTACTTCAAGAAGTGAGATTTACCCGAACCATAGTAGCCATCAATCCAAATACCTACATGATCATAAGGCTTGTTGTTCTTAATAGCATTCAGAATGCGGTAAAGTCCATTGAGGATTTCATCGGTAAAGACGTATTCCTTGATTTCAATATCAATGGTATCTTTATCGAACTTGGTAGCAGAAACCGCCGGATTGACCGGACGATTAATAGGTTTGATATACAAGTCTTGTAGTTGCATCGTTTATTCGTTTATTAAAAGGGTTGCGCGATAAGTATGATGGTCATTTAAGGTATCAAAGAGTTTGAATGAATTTTGTTCCCGATGTCCGGGATAAAAGAGAATGATTTTATAGCGTCCGGTCTCATTGTAATCCTCGTACTTTGCCAAAAGTTCATTGGCACGTAGATAAGGATACATGGTGCCGATGCCATACATAAACACGTATGGGCGACGATATTCATCATCAATCGTGATATGCGCCACGATCCGTTCATGCAGATATTTCACGAACTTCTCACTATGGGCATGACGCTCCAATGTGCTAAAAATCTTATCGCTCGTATCGGGCTGCTCCTGTTCTTTCTCAAGCAAATATTGCAGCATGGAGTCGAACTTGAGAAACTTTTGTCCATTGAGGTAGTTACAGAACTCTTCAAACAAGTCGAGTGTGAGTACATCCACATAATTCGTAGGACGGATCAAGTTTTGTTTGAACTCCTGTATCTGTTTCCGGATATCATATTCCTTCTCTGCCGGATATTGGTAGATGAAGAAATTATAAAATAAGTCTCCGTTCTCTGTATCCTGAAATCCGGGACTATTAAGTTTATCATCCAGTTCTTTTATAGTCATACCAAACTGTTTTTAATCTTTTCAATTTGATAAGGCTGTAACAAACAAGCTTCCAGAAACCAAGGTTCGCCAATTTGCAAATAGTAGGGATAATTGGTACAATGGGGCACTTGTAGTTGGTAAGTCCTGTTGAGCATTCCTATCTTTCTCAAAATAGACAAATAAGTACTAATCACTTTATTCTTCGTAGCTTCACTCCATGAATCAACAAACGCGTCACGAGCTGAAATCTCATTAAATTCCATGAGGATATCATCGTTGTTTACAGACTTAGCAACGCTGTTCCACCGACGTATCGTTACGTTTACATGAAAATCAAAGAGTATTTTGTACGTTTTCAACAACACAAAGAAGAGGGCGATGGGCTGTTCTACCGAAGTCATCACCAAGAAGTCCTGCCAAAAAGCAGGAGGCATCACATCATAACGGCGGCTAATCTCTGCAATAGCTCTTTTCCTCGATGTTTCAGCATTAATCAACAGTATACGGTTGTTCAATCGTTCATCTTTGAGAAGTTCTTCTCGATCTTCACTTTGCAAGAGAGGAAGCAGGGCAAGCGTCTCGTTAAGTAAAAATCCTCCGCCAGTAATTGCAGCCGTATAAGGGCTATTTATCTTCATTGCCATATTGTTTTTTTATTCTTTCGATTTATTTATCAGTTCTCCACATCAATCTCCAAAACGACTTTAATGCGATTCAAATCTGCCATAATTGCATACATAACGCAAATGTAATGAAGTTACTCGGTTGAACCATAAATTTTTCCGCATTTTTTAACACAATAAGTATATTTTCCACTTCACTAAACCACTGATTTCAAATAGCGGTTGGGAAGGATGCCCAAAACATTATCTCAATCTCTCCAACTCCTAAACGCAAAAAGCGTGCAACTCATTGAGCTGCACGCTTTTGCTTATTAATTATTATCTGTTTCCTTATCGGAATCATTTGACTTCCTCA
>OGGG01001882.1_pt1 | contig 14791 bp, 12 predicted proteins | sample 1571201 | NCBI WGS metagenome assembly OGGG01 (sample SAMEA2581946, study PRJEB24529) | metagenome | biome: Human gut stool | place: China | collected 2011 | reverse complement strand
TTCCTCGCGCTTCGCGCTCAGGGCGCCACGTCGCTTCGCTCCTCGCAATGACAAACCTTTGGCTTTTACCATTTTATCGACAGCCGTCCCACAACGCAAAAAACCGGGGATGCCGGATTTTCCGGCATCCCCGATCGGGTCTCTTACATATCGAACGGTTCCATGGAGAGGACGGGGTGGCCGACCTCGGTCAGGTAGTTCAGCAGCTCCTCGGGGTCCTCAGTGCAGATGGTCTCGTCGGCGATCATGTCGGCGAAGTTATCCACATCGTAGAGCTCCTTGGCAGCCTCGTTCAGCTTGTCGCGCATCTGCTCCTTGAGCTCCTTCGGCAGCCAGACGATACGGCCGAGGCCGCCTTCGGCAGCGATGAACTTCTTGGAGGCGATGAAGTGCTTGCCGTGGCCCATGAAGCCCGGCGTCTGCACGCCGCCGCCCGTCATGGAGGCCATCTCGGAGAACGTCATGCCGAGCGGGGTCATGCCGGCGTACTCACGCATCGTGATGACAACGCCCATGCTGACCGGCTCGACGCCGCAGATGCATTCGAAGCAGCCGCAGGACGTCATCGGATCCTGGAACAGGGAGTACAGCGTGACGTGCTCGAGCGCGCCGTGCGAGTACTTCTGGACGGCCTCGTCCACGTCCTCGTAGCGGCCGAGGCGCTCGTCGATGCAGTGCTCCTTCGGCACGACCTGGCAGGGACCCTGCGGGTCGAGCTCGTTCGTTGCCTTGGCGTCCAGCCAGGAAACGGCGCCGCAGAGGCCGAGGCGCTCCGGGGTGACGATGCAGACATGGCTCGGGGAGAAGGCCTGGCACATGATGCAGGTGTAGAACACGGGCACGGACTCGTCCGTCATGCTGCGCAGGCGGTCGTCGCGGCGGTTGAAGACCTCGTTGGCCATCGCGCGCAGCTCCTTGTTCTTCGCCTCGTCCACGACGATCTTGACCTGGCACTTGTCGACGACGGTGTCGAACTCGCTCTTGATCTTGGCGTAGAGGACCTCGCCGATGTGGCGGAAGCGGAAGCCCGCCTCAAAGTCGGCCTTCGAAACGCGGATACGGATCATATCGCGCTGGCCGGTGTGCATAACGCCCTCGATGCAGTTCAGGAAGGAGTGGATCTTGCGCTCCATAACGGACTCGAAGTCGGACTGCATGTTCTTGCCTGCGACCTCGACGATGTAGGACAGGGAGATCTTGGAGCCGACGGGGATCTCGTCGAGCTCGGGGCCGTCGACCGTGATCTTGTGGTCCTCGATCTCGGCGGCGTCTCTCGTGGTGACCAGCTCGAAGCAGTCCTTGCGGGAGCCGTCGACCTCGACCTGCATGTCGCCCTTGCGGATGATCTCGCCTTCGAACGCGGAAGCGAAGGAGACAGGAATGTCGATCGTGGTGATCTTGATCTTGATGTCGCGCGCCTCGAGGGAGGTGGCGTTGAACTTGCTGACGTCCTCCTGCACGATGAGGCTCTTCGGGACGCGGTAGATGTTCTCGGTCTCGTTCGTGACGACCGGGAAGCCGAGGGCAATGGCGCCAGCGCCGCAGGCGACGATGACGTCGTCCAGGGGCTTGAAGGCGTTGACGAACGCGGGAACGCGCTCCATCGTGTACTTCATCAGGCTGCCTGCATCGCCCGGGGTGATGTTGCCGAAGATCAGGGCAGCGCGCAGCGCGACGGAGACGGCATGGATGACGGCGGTGACGTCCTTGCCGAGCGGGATGACGCGGACATTGTCGCCGGTCTTGTAGCCCTTCTCCTCGAGCTGGTCGATGGACTTACGAACGGTGACGCCCGCGTTGTTGTGCAGGATATCAATGCGGCCGAACCTGTCGACGATGGCCTTGACGGTGTCGATGACGCTCTGCTCGTTGGTGACGTCGCACTGGAAGAAGGCGGCGTCGCGGCCGGCATCGCGCAGCTCCTGCGCGGCAGCCTCGGACTTGGGGCTCACATCGACGATGGCAACGCTCGCGCCGTAGGCAGACAGCATCTGCGCAACGCCCAGACCGATGCCGGAGCCGGCGCCCGTGATAACAGCGACCTTACCGGTAAGGTTCAGCGGATCTCCCTTTTGAATCATGATATTGATCTCCTTTCAAATTATGGCCGCTCCCGTGAGGGAGCTCCCTGTTCACTCGTTTTCATGTGATGCCTTTTTATAAGCAAAGACCGTTCCACTTTTTGCCGTGCGGCACAAAAAAGATGATTTTTAGTCGCATCTGCTAAAATCGCTCCGTTTGAACCGGCAATGTGCCGGCCAAATTCCGTCATTTTGTCGCCTTTTGGTCGGTTGACAGCATTTGTCACCGCTTGCCATTGTGTCAATCGTTGTCATATGTGTCACACAGGTTTGCCATGCGTGACGCGCCCGCGCACCGCTGACAGAAAAAGCGCCTCCCGCAGGAGGCGCTTTTGGGCGAAGGCCCTTTTCCATATCTTTTTTATATGGTATCGGTGCATACCGTGGCGCGCCGCAATCAAATCATCATCGTCAGTCCGTTTTCCTCGATGCCGATCTCCACGAGCGGCGCGCCGGGGTCGTACTCGCCGTCGAGCGTCCAGGGAATGTCCTCGGCGGTCTCCGCCGTGACGTGCCTGACATGGCGGAAGATGAGCCCCTCGGAGTCGTAGTAGTCCTTGTTGATGAGCGCTAAAATGAGCGCCTGCATCGCAGCGGGCGTTCTCGGCACGGGCACGAGCAGCAGCTCGAACTTGCCGTCGTCGAACGACACCTCGTCGGGCGAGAGCTTCATCAGCCCCGCGATCGACGTCGAATTACTGATCGCACCGAAGAGGTATTCCCCGTCGAAGACCTCGCTGTCCGCCGTGATCTTCATGCGGTACGGGCAGAGCGTGTCGAGATTCTTGACGCCCTCGAGTAAGTAGGCAAAGTGCCCGAACATATTCTTGATATCCTGCTGGACGGTGTAGGTCGTTTTTGTGAACGCGCCGAACGACGCGACATAGACGAAGTTCCGCTCGCCGAATTTGCCCACATCGAGAGATCTCGGCTTCATGCGCATGGCGGAGGCCGCCGCCTCGGCGGGATTCGACGAGATATTCAGGCTCGCGGCAAAGTCGTTCGTGCTGCCGCCGGGCAGATAGCTCACGAGCGGGCGGTATTCTCGCGGAATGCGCATCACACCGTTCACCGTTTCGTTGAGCGTGCCGTCGCCGCCGTGGCAGACGACGACGTCGAATTCCGGCCCGAGCGATTCGGCGAGCTCCGTCGCTTCTCCGCGGTGCGTGGTCTTGCGCACGGAGACGAGATAGCCCGCCTCGGAATAGATCGCGGCGGCGTCAAACAGCGGTGCGAGGGATTTGGTCTTTCCCGCGCGGGGATTGACGATAAAGAGCAGCTTTTTGTCGTCCATGGGTTCCTCCTCGTTTGCTCTTCACAGCATCAGACCGGCAAAGCACCCTGCGCCCTGTCGGTCAAAATCACCCTCTGCCAAAAAAGTCAAGTTCTGTTCATCTTCATTAACAGAGAGTAAAGATTATCATAACACACGAAATGAGCGGTTGCAATTCCCAGCAAAAAATAGTAAGCTGTTTTTGGTATCTTTTTAGCAGTCATTTAACGCCTTTTGCCCAAAAAAAGGGGGAGCCCATGAAGCAGAACAAAACCTATCTTCACCTCGGCGTAACGCTGATCGTCTCGGCCTGCGCGGTGCTGATGTTTTACGACACGTTTTTCCAGTCCCGCGTGCTGCTGGACTTTTTCGACAAGCTGATGAGCGTGCTCTCGCCGGTCATCTACGGCCTTGCGTTCGCGTACCTTCTCGCCCCCATCGTCGACTTTTTCGACCGGTATATCCAAAAGGGGCTGCCGAAGGTCAAGTCCTCGCTCGTCCGGGGGCTGAGCATCCTCGTCACGTGGATCTGCGTCATCGCCCTCATCTACCTGATGTTCAGCATCCTCATCCCCGAGCTGGTCGACAGCACGAAGACACTGGCCGACAACTTTGAAAGCTATTATAAAACCGTCTACAACTGGGTCAACAGCCTTGTGGAGAATCAGGCGATCTTCTCCGACGACATCTACTCCGACCAGCTGCTCTCCGCACTCAACGGCTACTATGATAAGCTCGTCAAGTGGGTCACCGACACGGTCATCCCGCAGGCGCAGGTCGCGATCGTTGCCGTGACCGGCGGCATCTGGAGCGTCGTCATCTTCCTCAAGAACCTTCTCATCGGCATGATGATCTCGGTCTATCTGCTCGCGCGCAAGGAGAGCTTTGCCAAGCAGTCGAAGAAGATCCTCTTCGCCATTCTGCCCGAAACGCCGTACCGCCGCACGCTGCGCGCCGTGGCCGAGGCTGACCGTATCTTCAGCGGCTTCGTGCGCGGAAAGCTGCTCGACTCGCTCATCATCGGCATCCTCTGCTTCATCTGCTGCTCGATCTTCAAGTTCCCGTATACGCCAATTATTTCGGTGTTCGTGGGCGTGACGAACATCATTCCGATCTTCGGCCCGTTCCTCGGCGCCATTCCGAGCGCATTCCTCATCCTGCTCGTCAGCCCCAAGCAGTGCCTTTATTTCATTCTCTTCATCATCGCATTGCAGCAGTTTGACGGCAATATTCTGGGGCCGAAGATCCTCGGCAAATCCACCGGCATTTCGAGCTTCTGGGTCATCGTGGCCATCGTGGTCGGCGGCGGCTTCGGCGGGGTGCTGGGCATGTTCCTCGGCGTTCCGATCTTCGCGTGCATCAGCTCGCTTGTGAACTGGTTCACGAACCGCAGCCTCACGAAAAAGGGCGTGACGGACGACGCGATGTTCGCCCCCGCGCCGCTCGCCTCTCCGGATGAAAAAAAGGACTGATCTCCCCATGAAAACCCTGTACCGTGACAACAAAGGACTGCACCGCTGGCTTTTCGCCTGCGGCGCAGTCCTTGTGCTTTTCTATCTTTTCCGTGGAAACCGCGCGGCCGTCAATTTCTGGGTCTATTCGGTCACGCTGCCCTTCGAGCAATTCTTAGGCCGCGCGTGCGCGGCGCTGCCGTTTTCGGTCGCAGAGCTTCTGTACGTGCTCGCGGCGGTCACGGCGGTCGTGCTGCTCGTGCTGATGGTGCACTATCTTATAAAGTCGCGCCAAAAAGGGCGCGCCGCGTACCGCTGCGCGCTCTTCGTGCTCGACTTGTTTCTCACGGTCTACGCCGCGTTCTCGCTTCTCTGGGGCGCGAACTATTACGCGGACGACTTCTGCGACAGAAGCGGCCTTTCGCCCGAGCCCGTCGCGTATGATGATCTGGTCCGCGTCACGCAGTATTTCGCGGACCATCTCGCCGAGGCGTCGATGCACATCGCGCGCGATGAAAACGGCCTCTTCACCGCCGACCGGCAGGAGATCCTTAACTACGCCGACACGGTGTACGACTGCCTGTACGACGAATTTCCGTTCCTCGACATGCCGGACCAGAAGCCCAAGGGCATTTTCTTTTCGAAGATCATGAGCGCGATGAACTTCACGGGCTTCTACTTTCCGTTCACGGGCGAGTCAAACGTGAACATGGACTCGCCCGCGATGCTGCTGGCCTCGACCTGCGCGCACGAGCTCTCGCATCAGCGCGGCATCACGTCCGAGCAGCAGAGCAACTTCCTTGCGGTCCTCGCCTGCTCGCGCTGCGACGACGCAAACTACAACTATGCGGGCTGGATGCTCGGCTACATTCACCTCGGCAACGCGCTGTACCGCGTCGACCCCGACGCATGGCAGCAGATTCGCGACAGCTTACCCGACGAGATCGTGCTCGATCTGCGCTACAACAGCGCCTACTGGGCGCAGTACAAGGGCCTCACGGCCACCGTCACCCAGTCGCTCAATGATAAGATGATCAAATCCTACGGCGATGAACTCGGCACACAGAGCTACGGCGCGGTCGTCGACCTGCTCGTGAATTACTACGCCTGAGCGCTGCTCGTCTCGCGGTAAGACTGCAAGAATTCCTTGGTTCGCTCCTGCTGCGGGTTTTCGAAGACCTGCTCGGGGCTGCCCTGCTCCACGATGACGCCGCCGTCCAGAAACACGACGCGGTCGCTCACGGCGCGGGCAAAGGGCATCTCGTGCGTCACGATGACCATCGTCATGTGCTCGTCGGCAAGAGAGCGGATGACGCGCAGCACCTCGCCCGTGAGCAGCGGATCGAGCGCGGAGGTCGGCTCGTCGAAAAAGAGGATTTCCGGCTTCATCGCGAGCGCGCGGGCGATGGCCACGCGCTGCTGCTGCCCGCCCGAGAGCTGATAGGGGTAGGCGTTTTCCTTGCCTTTTAGTCCCATTTTGTCGAGCAGCGCCATCGCCTCGGCCTCGACCTCGGCTCTATCGCGCTTTTGCACCGAGATCGGCGCGTCGCAGACGTTTTTCAGCACTGTGTAGTGCGGGAAGAGGTCAAACTGCTGGAACACCAGCCCGAACTGCCGCCGCACCTGCGCAAGCGCGGCTTTTCCGGCGTAGACGCTTTTGCCGTTTTCCTCGCGCGCTGCGACGTTTTCGCCATACGCGAGCGTGCCGGAGTCCATCGTTTCGAGCAGCGTCGCGCAGCGCAGCATCGTCGACTTGCCGCCGCCCGAGGGACCGATGATCGACACGACCTCGCCCTTTTCCACCTTGAGCGACACGCCCTTTAAGACTTCGAGCAAGCCGAACGCCTTTCTGGCGTTCCGCATTTCAAAAACTGCCATTGCTCTCCCCTCCCTTTAGCGGTAATAGCGCAGCGCCTGCTCCCATTTTTCCATGGCGAAGGCGACCACATAGTTGAAGACATAGTAGAAGACACCCGCCGCCACCAGCGCCAGCATGCCCGGCGTATTCGGCGAGGCAACGATCTGCTTGGCGCGCGTGAACATCTCCACCGTGCCGATGACGGACGCGAGCGACGTGTCCTTGACGAGCGTGATGACCTCGTTCGTCACCGCAGGGATGACGCGCTTGACCATCTGCGGCAGGATGATCTTGAAAAATGTCTGCGCCTTGGTGTAGCCCAGCACCTGCGCGGCCTCATACTGCCCGCGCGGGATGGACTCGATGCCGCCGCGGTAGATCTCGGCAAAATACGCCGCATAGTTGATGACGAACGCGACGATGACCGCCGTGAAGCGCCAGTTGCCCGGCACCGTGACGCCAAGCAGGAGCTTCGGCCCGTAGAAGACGACCATCAGCTGCAGCATCAGCGGCGTTCCGCGCATGATGGAGATATACGCCTTGATGAAGCCGCGCAGCGGCGTCAATCTGCTGCGGCGGCCAAACATCACCGCAAGGCCCAGCGGCATCGAGAATAGCAGCGTCAGCACGAAGATCAAAAGCGATGTGACAAAGCCCTCGGATAATAGCGAAAGCATCGTGGATACAGTCATGGAATGATTCTCCCTTATTCGGTCATAAGCGGGAAAAAGCGGGGGCTTTCGCCCCCGCTCCCTCCCTGAGAAGAGGATGGGCACCTATGAGTTATAATTGGTTTTTACAGTCGCCCGAGGTAAACGTTTTTACTTGTTGATAAGGCACAGGCTGTCGAGCACAAGGCCCTGATCGACGTACTTCTGCGCGATCTCCAGCATGGTGCCGTCCTCGGCCATCTTGAGAAGCTCGGCGTTCACCGCGTCGCGCAGCTCGGTGTTGCCCTTGAGGAAGCCGATGGCGTACTGCTCGGTGGAGAGGGGCTCGTCAAGGATGACATAGTCGCCGTCGTTGTTCGCGATCTGATACTGCGCAACGCCGAGGTCAGCGGCCACGGCGTCCACCGTGCCCTGGGCGAGGTCCATAAAGCCCATGTTGTAGTCGCCCAGCTCCACGACCTCCTTGAGCGACGCCTTGAAGTCCTCGTTTTCGTTGATCGCGTCGACCGCGGAGGACGCGGCCTGCGCCATCACGCTCTTACCGGCGAGGTCCGCGAGCGAGGTGATGCCGCTGTCGGCCTTCACGACCATCACGATGGAGTTATCCACATAGGGGTCGGAGAACGTGTAGTCATTTTCGCGGCCGGTGTAGGTGAAGCCGTTCCAGATGCAGTTGATCGTGCCGCTCGAAAGCTCGGCGTCCTTGCTGTTCCAGTCGATGGCCACGGCCTCGTACTCCCAGCCGAGGCGCGCGCACAGCTCCTTGGCCATTGCGAGATCAAAGCCGTCGTAGCTACCGTCGGCGGCGATGAAGCCGAACGGCGGGAACTCGGCATCAAAGCCGACGATCAGCTTTTGCGTCTCGCCGCCCTGCGCGTCCTGCGCATCACCGGTATCGTCGGCGGTGTCGTTCTTGCTGCCGCAGGCGGCAAGGGCCAGTACCATCACGGCGGCAAGCGCCATGGCTAAGAATTTTTTCATCGTTTCTTCCTCCTGTAAGTTCCGGCGCTTGGCCGTTCGATTTAGTGTGGTAACACGATAACACAATAATGTGTGACAGTAAATACACGCACTTTACAAAGATGGAGCGGTAAAGCGAATCGTTTTTTGCCGCTTTCCACAGTTTTCACGGTTTCTGGACGGCAGCGCGGTGTTTGCCTCCCGTTTTTCCCCGCTTTGCGCTTGTTTCTTTTTTTGTCGTGTGCTACAATGCAAGCAAGAATTTTTGATCGCAGGAGGCCATTTTTATGCTGTCTATCGACGTATCCCATGCCGTATCGTTTCTCTCGTTGCCGTATGAGGCGGCGCTGCGCCCGCGTCTCGAGCGCGCGGCGGGCTGGCTGCAAAACGGCGGCGGAAAGGGCTCTGATTTCATCGGCTGGGTCACGCTCCCGCGCAACTATGACAAGGATGAGTACGCCCGCATCCTCGCCGCGGCGAAGAAGATTCAGGGCGATTCCAAGGCGCTCGTCGTCATCGGCATCGGCGGCAGCTATCTCGGCGCGCGCGGCGTCATCGAATGCCTCTGCTCCCCGAACTATAACTTAAAGAAGAAGTCCACGCCGAACATCTACTTTATCGGCAACGGCCTCTCCTCCGACGCGCTGCGCGAGGTGACGGAGCTCATCGGCGACGACGATTTCTCCGTCAACGTCATCTCGAAGTCCGGCACGACGACCGAGCCCGCCGTCGCGTTCCGCTTCTTCCGCGAAAAGCTCGAAAAGAAATACGGCAAGGCCGAAGCCGCGAAGCGCATCTACGCCACGACCGACGCGCACAAAGGCGCGCTCAAGTCCCTCGCCGATCAGGAGGGATACGAGGAATTCGTCGTGCCCGACAACATCGGCGGACGCTACAGCGTGCTCACCGCCGTTGGTCTTCTCCCCATCGCCGTCGCCGGCGTTGATCTGGATGAACTCATGGGCGGTGCGCAGGAGATGATGTCGCTCTGCGCGAAAAACGATTACAGCAATCCCGCCTGGCAGTACGCCGCCATGCGCCACGAGCTCTACCGTCAGGGCAAGAAGGTGGAGCTTCTCGCGTGCTTCGAGCCCGCGTTCCGCTTCATGGCCGAGTGGTGGAAGCAGCTCTACGGCGAGAGCGAGGGCAAGGAGGAAAAGGGCCTCTTCCCCGCGAGCGTCGACTTCACCGCAGACCTGCACTCGATGGGCCAGTACATCCAGCAGGGCGAGCGTATGCTGATGGAGACCGTTGTGCGCTTTGCGCCCGCGGAGCAGCAGATGGTCGTCCCCTTTGACGAAGCGAATGGCGACGGGCTCAACTTCCTTGCGGGAAAGACGATGGACTTCATCAACCGTCAGGCCATGGACGGGACGCTGCTCGCCCATGTCGAGGGCGGCGTGCCGAACATCATTTTGAACCTCGATGAGAACAACGCCCGCACGATGGGCCAGCTCATTTACTTCTTTGAATACGCCTGCGGGCTGAGCGGCTATCTGCTCGGCGTCAACCCCTTCGACCAGCCGGGCGTGGAGGCGTATAAAAAGAACATGTTCGCGCTGCTCGGCAAGCCCGGATACGAGGAGATGGGCGAGGAGCTGCGTAAGCGCCTGCGCTGAATTTTTTGAATAAACCTGAAACTTTCCATTCAGCATTGCAAATTTGTTTCATTTATGCTATGCTGATGCCATCAGAAAGACCATCCCCCGCAAAAGAGGCGGGGATCTATTGAAAGGAGTGATTTCTATGGTCAGACTCATCATGGGTGAAAAGGGCACCGGTAAGACCAAGAAGCTGATCGAAATGATCAATACCACTGCGCAGGAGGATAACGGCAGCGTCGTCTGCGTCGAAGCAAAGTCTACCATGACCTTTGACCTGCACTATCACGTTCGTCTGATCTCTGCCTACGAGTACGACCTGTCCAACTACGAGGCCCTGCGCGGCTTCCTGTTCGGCCTGTACGCGGGCAATTATGATATTTCCCACATCTTCATCGACAACCTGTTCAAGATCACCGGCGGCGAGTGCAACCAGGCGGCCGACGATTTCCTGAACGAGCTCGAGCGCTTCAGCAACGCCACCGGCGTCAAGTTCACCATCTCCGTCTCCGGCGACCCCGCCCTCGCCACCGACGGCATGCAGAAGTATCTGTAAATTTTACTTTCGCAAAAATAAGCAGAACGCCTCGGAAGAGGCGTTCTTTTTTCTTTGCTGAAAGGCGGGATTTTTGGCAGCGCGGTGCTCTGCACTTTGTTCCCTGCGTGCCGCAGGGTGCGCAGTAAGGGGGATACTCTCTTTCTCGAAAGAGAGTATCCCCCTTGAACCCCCGAGAGAAAGACGAGGGGTCTTGCCCCTCGACCCCGCTTACATTGACAGTCTGTTGCTTGAAGAGCTACAATGCTTGCCGAATCAGGTGCGGTGTACGTGGCTTCGCCACGAGTCCCTGCGAGTCGTTACCGGTATCAACCGCGCCTTACTACCGTGAGACGCGTGTGACGGGAGCACGGCGGCAGACATCTTGCGGGCGCGGCATTGCTGCACTCACCGCGCGTTGGATGAAACAAATGTTGCAATTTGTCGGAACTTATGATACGGTAATAACAAGGCGCTGCACGAACGGCAGGCGGTTGGCTACATCCTCCGAGAGGAGGTGGTAGATATGCCTATTACGATCACGTTACATATCCTTGGATATGTGGTTACGATCCGTATAAAAAACGAAAACCGCCACTCGGCCAAGTGACGGTTTCTCATTTTGAGTCTTCCTAACTTCCCGGGCTGACCGCTTGTCGCAGCGCCCTTTCTACGTCCATTATAGCAAATTCTCCCGCGCTGTCAAGCGACAGTGCGGGCTTTGTTTTTATCTGCCTTATTTATGCCAAATCTCGCAGCTGTCCGGCGCGTATTTCCATAAGCTGCGGACCGTTCACAGAAAAGAACACTGTTGAAATAGAAAAGCAGCAATCCCACCTGCGGCGAGCGCAGCAATGCCGCGCCCGCAGGCAGTCCGCCGCCGTACTACCGTCACTCGCGCCCCACGGAGTAGGGCGCGGTTGATATCGGCAACGAATCGCAGAGATTCGTGGCGAAGCCACGTACACCGCACCCGATTCCGCAGGCCGCGCAGCTCTTCAAGTGCCGATCTGCCAATGTGCGGGGTCGAGGGGCAAGACCCCTCGTCCTTTCTCTCGGGGGTTCAAGGGGGATACTCTCTTTCGAGAAAGAGAGTATCCCCCTTTATCCGTGCAGCGCTAAGCGCTGCTCTCCCCGCGGCACCAGTGCCGCAGCTTCCTTTGCACTTGTGCGAAAAAGAGAAAAAAGGAAACAAAAAGCCCCCGCCGGGAGAGGCGAGGGCTTCTTGCTGTGTTGTGTGTGTATTTTTAGGAGGGAGAAAATCACATCGGGGGGAGTTCCCCTTTGCAAGTATTAAGATACCAGTCAATCTTGGCTAAAGTTTGAATCGGTTGTAAACAAATTATGAATACCACCGGAAATTTTGCACATCTTCAGCCCATGAGCGCACAGAGCTCGGAAAAATCGAGCGGCTGGAGCGCAAGGTCGATGCCGTAGCCGATGACGCGGGAAAGCTCGCGGATCTGCGCGTCGATGTCGCGCGTTGTGACCATGACGGTCTCGTGGCCGCGCAGGGCGGCGGGATCGACGTCCGACTTTCCGGCCTCTTCGAGCACATCGAGCGTCAGCGTCGCCGCGTCGACGACCGTGGGAACGCCGATGGCGTAGACCGGCACGCCGAGCGTGTCGCGGCTGAGGGGACACCTGTGATTGCCCACGCCGCTGCCTGGGACGATGCCCGTGTCAGAGAGCTGCACCGTGGAGCAGAGCCGCATGAGCGAGCGGGACGCGAGCGCGTCGATCGCGATGACCGCGTCGGGCTGCACCGCGCGCACCGTGCCGCGCAGTGTCTCCATCGCCTCAATGCCCGTCCGGCCCAAAACCCCCGGTGTCAGCACGCTGACAGAGCAAAATGCGGAAAACGCGCCGTTTTGCCGCAGGTGGCGCGTCACGAGCACGTGCTCCGCACTCCTCGGCCCGATGGCGTCCGGCGTCATGCTCGCGTTGCCGAGTCCCGCGACGAGCACGCTTTTCACATTCTCGCCGAGCAGCGCCCTGAGTTCCGCCCCCACGGCGCGCGACGCGCGCTCGAGCAGATCGTCCGCGTTTTTTTGCAGCGGCGAGAGGTCGAGCGTCACATACCGCCCGCGGGGCTTGCCGAGCTGGCGCGCCGCGCCCTCGGTGTCGATGCGCACGCTCGTCACGCTGCACCCGCGGCGAAAAACCGTCCGGCTGTCCACGCCGGAGAGCGTCTGCTCGCGGCTTTTCGCGCAGAGCAGCTCGTGCGCCTCCATGGCAAGATCGGTGCGGTATTGGAGCATTCTGCCTCTCTCCTTTTACTAAATCTTGTTTTCTTTCCCTATTTTATCCACAAAGTTTTGTGTCATACAAAAAAATCAGAAAATTTCGAAAAAATGCTTGCAATTTCTTGCATTCTTTGCTAAAATACCATTCTGCACGGTGGATTTTTTGTCCGCCGGCGCGAATTCCAACCGGAGGAGGTGTTTGGTTTGCCGAATATTAAGTCTGCCAAGAAGCGCGTTCAGGTGTCTGGTGTGCGTAATGAGCGCAACAAGGCCGACAAGTCCGCACTGAAGACCGCACTCAAGAAGTTCGAGGCGGCTGCCGCTGAAGGCAATCGCACCGAGGCCGATGGCGCGTACAAGGTTGCAGTGAAGAAAGTCGATCAGGCTGTTGCCAAGGGCATTCTGCACAAGAATACGGCCGCTCATCGCAAGAGCGCCATGACCCTGAAGCTCAACAAGATCGGCTGATCATATCGGGCCAAAAGGACATCCGTTCGGATGTCCTTTTTTGTTTTCTGGCCAGGGGGCTTTTCCCGATTCTGGCCCTTTTCTTTTCCGCAGGGCGTGTTATAATCGTCCGTAGGATCAGAATTCCGCTGAAGAGGTGACTGCCATGCCGCTGTTCGACACCCACGCCCACTACAACGACGACGCCTTTGACCAGGACCGGAAGGGGCTGCTGGACGCCCTGCCGGACGCCGGAGTGGGGGCTGTGGTGATCCCCGGGGTGGACGTGGAGAGCTCCCGCTCTGCCCTGGCCCTGGCGGAGAACCGGCCCTGGCTGTTCGCCGCCGCAGGCATCCATCCGGAGGACTGCGCCGGCTGCACGGCCGCGGATTTTTCCGCCATCCGGGACCTGTGCCGGGAGAAAAAAGTGGTCGCCATCGGAGAGATCGGCTTGGACTACTACTGGGCGGAGAATCCGCCAAAGGAATTCCAGCAGATGGTGTTCCGCCGCCAGCTGGAGCTGGCGCTGGAGCTGGAGCTGCCGGTGATCGTGCACGACCGGGAGGCCCACGGAGACAGCCTGGAGATCGTAAAGGAGTTCCCCGGGGTGCGGGGCGTATTCCACTGCTTCTCCGGCAGTCCCGAAATGGCGGAAGCGCTTATCAAGCGGGGCTGGTATCTGGGGATTGACGGCCCCATCACCTACAAAAACGCAAAGCGGGCCCCGGAGGTGGCGGCCATCACGCCCCTGGACCGGATGGTGGTGGAGACGGACGCTCCCTATATGGCTCCGGTACCCATGCGGGGCAAGCGGAATGACAGCCGCTATCTCCCCTATGTGATCGAAAAGCTGGCGGAGTGGAAGGGCGTGACGGCGGAGGAAATGACCCGCGTGACGTGGGAAAACGGCAGACGGCTGTTCCGAATTTGAGATAAAAACACTCCCGCACCGAAAAGGTGCGGGAGCGTTTCTTATGTATGCAGCAAAACGGATTTCACGATGATGCTGACGCCGCCCAGGAGGAAGAGGACGATGGCGCCCTTTTGGAGCTTTTCCTCTTCCAGCCGGGGCCCCAGCCACGCCGCCAGGCCCATGGCCAGCACCGCCGCGGGAACAGACGCCAGGGCGAACAGCAGCACCGGGCCGGTGAACAGGTCGGTGACTAGATAAGTCACTACCCGCACCGCATTCTCCCCAAAGAAGAGAAAGCACATGCTCCCCTTGAACTCGCTGTAATCTCTGGCTGTTCGCTGGAGGTAGGCCACGATGAACATGTTGATGCCGAAGAGGCCCGCGCACACGCCGGAGAACGCGGACACCGCCAGCCGCAGCCAGGGCCGGTCCTTCCGGTCCGGCTTCACCGGCCGCAGGGAGCGGGTGGCCATCTCCAGCCCTAAAAGCACCACGACGACGCCCAGCACGGTTTTGATGACCCAGGGCATGGAAAAGCGCAGCAGCAGCGTGCCGGGGATCACGCCGCAGAAGTTGGCCGCCAGCAACGGCAGGATCTTCCGCCACTGGAAGCTGTGCCGGTTTTTCCAGGTGATCCAGGCGTTCACCGGGCAGTCCAGCAGCAGCGTACCCGGGGTGATGACCACATTGTCCAGGCCCATGGACAAAATCGGCGCAGAGATCAGGGGGTTGCCGAAGCCGATCAGCCCTTTGAC
>OGGG01001874.1_pt1 | contig 14840 bp, 9 predicted proteins | sample 1571201 | NCBI WGS metagenome assembly OGGG01 (sample SAMEA2581946, study PRJEB24529) | metagenome | biome: Human gut stool | place: China | collected 2011 | reverse complement strand
AAAACGTTGTTTATTAAATAAAACTTGATTTATTCTTTACCTTAATATAATAATATGGATAAACGAAAAAAAATAACTCTTAGTGATGTTGCGGCTGAATTGAATATTTCTTCTACTGTCGTATCTATGGTTTTGAATGGTAGAGCGAAGAAATATAGGATAAGTGAGGCTGTCGAACAGAATGTGAGACGGAAGGCGAAAGAGATGGGATATCAACCCAATGGCTTGGCCCAAGGTCTACGAACTGGGAAAACACGTACAATAGGGTTGATTCTTGGAGATGTTTCCAATCCGTTTTTTTCTAAAATAGCCTCTTGTGTGGAAAAAGAGGCTGCCAGATATAATTATCAAGTGATGTTTGCAAGTTCTGATGAATCTTCGGAAAAGTTTGAGAGAGCGGCACAGATGTTTTTGTCAAAACAAGTGGATGGGCTAATTGTAGCTCCGACAGAAAATAGCGAAAAAATCATAATGGATATTGTGAAGAATAGAAAGCCTGTAGTGTTGATTGACCGTATAGTGAAAGAGGTGCCAGTTGATTATGTGCAGATTGATAATAAAGACGCGACTTACAGGTTGACGAACCTGATTATTGATCAAGGATTTAAAAAGATTGCTTACATGACGGTCACTCATACTTTGTCCAACTTTCAGGAGCGATATCTTGGATTTAAGCAGGCGCTTGATGAACATAATATACCTTTTGATTCTTCTTTGTTCTATGAAGTTGATTTCTTTAATTTTCAAAAGAGTGTAAGAGAAGGGGTTTATCAGTTTTTACACATGGGGATTGACGCAATTTATTGTGCGTCGAATCGTATCGGGACTCAGGTGCTGATTGCTCTTAAAGAAAGAAATACAACATTGACGGAACATTTCACGGTGGTTAGTTTTGATAATCCGGATGAATTCAAGTTAGCTTATTGTCCAGTTTCCTGTGTGGAACAGCCTATTCCCGAAATAAGTGAAAAAGCGGTTGAAATATTGATGAAAAAAATAAATAAGGAAAGCGATGAACTTATGCAGGTGATTATTCCTGCCCGTATTGTCATTAAATAACAAAATATTAATAAATTATTTTTTTTCTAGCTATGAATTGCAAGATGAATGCTCCTTTGTCGGGGATTATTCCCCCCTTGGTGACTCCTTTATTGGACGATGATGTACTTGATGTTGAAGGTCTGAACAGATTGATAGAACATTTGATAGCAGGTGGCGTACATGCTCTTTTTGTATTGGGTACTACTGGCGAAGCCCAAAGTCTAAGATATAAATTGAGAGTGGAGATGATAAAGAATACATGTCGGATAACGAAAGGGCGTTTACCGGTATTGGTATGTATCTCGGACACTTCAATTGTGGAAAGTGTAAACTTGGCTCGTATTGCAGCAGACAATGGAGCGGATGCTGTAGTTTCTGCGCCTCCTTACTATTTTGCCGCAGGGCAGCCTGAATTGATCGAGTTTTATGAGAATCTGACACCTCAGTTACCGTTGCCGTTGTTTTTGTACAATATGCCTACCCATACAAAAGTGAATTTCGCACCTGCCACTATTCAGAGGATAGCGGAGGATCCAAGGGTTATTGGTTTTAAAGACAGTTCAGCTAATGCTGTTTATTTTCAGTCCGTAATGTATGCGCTGAAAGAACGTCAGGATTTCTCTATGTTGGTTGGTCCGGAAGAGATTATGGCGGAATCGGTACTTCTCGGTGCTCACGGTGGAGTAAATGGAGGGGCTAACATGTTTCCCGAATTGTATGTGGAGTTATATAATGCCGCAAAAAATACAAATCTGGAAGAACTGAAACGTTTACAGGAAAAAGTTATGCAGATCAGTGCCACTATTTATACAGTAGGACAGCATGGATCCAGCTATTTGAAGGGTTTGAAATGTGCTCTTAATTTATTGGGAATATGTAGTGATTATGTTGCCGCACCTTTTCATAAGTTTGAACAACGCGAAAGGGAGAAGATATGGAAGGCACTTCAGAAATTGGGTATTAATGTAGTACTTAGATAAACCTAGTAAAAAGAACGGCTATGTCTATTCTCGATATTATTATATTTTTATTCTTTACGGGAGGGGTTGTGGTCTTTGGCTGCTCTTTCTTCATCAAGAAACGTTCGTCTGAGGAGTTCACTTCTGCGGGGCGTGCCCTTCCGGGGTGGGTTGTTGGAATGTCTATTTTCGCGACTTATGTAAGCAGTATCAGCTATTTGGCTTATCCGGGTAAAGCATATATGGCGGATTGGAATGCATTCGTGTTTAGTCTGTCTATCCCGATCGCTTCCTATTTTGCTGCCAAGTACTTCGTACCCTTCTATCGTTCGATTGGAAGTGTGTCAGCTTATAGCTTTTTGGAGGAACGGTTCGGTCCCTGGGCTCGAATTTATGCTTCTGCTTGTTATCTGTTGACGCAATTTGCCCGGATGGGTTCTATTTTGTATTTACTTGCCCTGCCTATGAACGCGTTATTGGGCTGGGATGTCAAAACGATTATTGTAATAACCAGTATTGCTATTATTGCTTATTCAATGTTGGGCGGTTTGAAAGCTGTAATATGGACAGAAGCTATACAAGGATTTATTTTGATTGGCGGTGCTTTAGCGTGTCTTTGTGTATTGATGTTTAAAATGCCGGAAGGTCCGGCTCAAGTTTTCCGGATTGCAGTTACCGACCATAAATTCAGTTTGGGAAGTTTTGGAAGTAGTTTGACGGAATCTACCTTTTGGGTATGCCTTGTCTATGGGATATTTATTAACCTGCAAAATTACGGAATAGACCAAAACTACGTACAACGCTATCTGACAGCTAAAGATGAGAAACAAGCAAAATTCTCTGCTCTTTTTGGGGGGTATTTGTTTATTCCTGTTTCGGCTGTATTTTTTCTGATAGGTACTGCATTATATGCCTATTATAAGGTATTTCCGGAAACACTTCCAGTAGGGGTGGAAGGGGATGCAGTTTTTCCGTACTTTATAGTTCATGTGCTTCCCACGGGGCTTACCGGATTGTTGATCGCTTCAATTTTTGCTGCGGGAATGAGTACGGTAGCTACAAGCATCACTAGTTCTGCCACAATTATTCTGACTGATTATTATGCCCGCTATGTGAATAGGCAACCGACGGAGAAGCAGTCGGTGAAGGCTTTGTATTTTTTTAATGTCTTGGTAGGGATAATCGGCATTTTTGTGGCATTGGCATTTTTGAATGTAGAAAGTGCATTAGACGCTTGGTGGGCTTTATCTTCTATTTTTAGTGGGGGAATGCTGGGGCTCTTTCTGTTGGGTTATGTTTCAAAAAAGTCCCGCAATGTGGATGCAGTTCTGGGAGTAATCTGTGGCATTTTCGTGGTAGTATGGATGAGCTTGTCTCCTATTTTCTTTACAGATGGTTTTATGGGAGAATATGCAAGTCCTTTCCATGCTAACCTGACGATTGTCTTCGGAACAATTGTAATTTTCTTGGTTGGATTTATCAGTATGCATTTAGTAAAAACGAAGAAATGATGAAAATAATTTATCTGATATTGATAGTTGGGTTGCTGTGTGCGTGTAATGTAGCATCCAAAAAAACACAGAATGAGAAAGAAGAGACAATGGAAAGTATAACTTTTAATAAAAATGGTGTACTGACGCCATTTGCAGCTTTACCCGATTCTATGATTGATCGGGTGGTATGGGAAAAACACTATCGGAAGTATCCCGAACGCTGGGAACAAGCTTTTAATTTTTTGGTTCATACCAATTTGGACAGTTTGCCTTTGGGGCGTATAGACTTGAGTGATGATATTTATATCACGATTAGTGAATATCGAACTAAAGAACCGGAGGATGCACTTTATGAAGTACATAAAAAATACATTGATGTACAGTATTTGATTTCCGGTAGTGAATATATCGGTATTCTGCGGGACACTGCTTTATTGAAAGAAATGCAGTCGTATGATGAGGAGAAAGATATCGCTTTTTATGCTTCTGACGGTGGTATACAGAGAAAAGCCACTCCGGAAAACTTTTTTATTTTTTTCCCTCAGGATGCGCACCGCCCATGTGTGAAGGATATGAAACAGGCAATGGTGAAAAAACTGGTAGTTAAAATAAAAGTCGATTAAATATAAAAGAATCAAGAATATGGAAACAAATCATCCGAAAATAGGGATTCGTCCGATTATTGACGGCAGAAGGAAAGGGATACGCGAATCCTTGGAAGAAAAGACAATGGAAATGGCTCGTAGCGTGGCTCGTTTGTATAGTGAGAATCTGCGTTATATGGATGGCGCCCCTGTAGAATGTGTGATTGCTGATACTACAATCGGAGGTGTTACAGAAGCGGCTGCTTGTGCTTGTAAATTTGCAGGAGAGAATGTATGTGCTACACTTTCTGTCACTCCTTGCTGGTGTTATGGTTCTGAAACCATTGATATGGATCCACTTTTGCCGAAAGCCATCTGGGGTTTTAATGGTTCTGAACGTCCGGGAGCTGTATATCTGGCTGCTGCCTTGGCCGGGCATAATCAAAAAGGGTTGCCTGCTTTTGGTATTTATGGAAAAGATGTACAGGATGCGTCTGATAATACGATTCCGGAAGATGTGAAGGAAAGACTTTTGCGTTTTGCCCGTGCTTCCTTGGCTGTCGGACAAATGAAAGGGAAATCTTATTTATCTGTCGGGTATTGTTCAATGGGAATTGCTGGTTCGCAAGTAGATGCAATGTTCTTGCAGAAATATTTGGGTATGCGTACTGAATACGTAGAATCAGTTGAAATTTTGCGCCGGATAAAATTGGGAATTTTTGACCGGACGGAGTTTGAAAAGGCAATGACATGGACTCGGATAAACTGCAAAGAGGGAGCAGATTATAATCCGCCCCATTTGCAACATACTCGTGAGCAAAAAGAGCAAGAATGGGAATTTGTGGTAAAAATGACACTTATTATCCGTGATATGATGATTGGAAATCCGGTTCTGAAGGAAATGGGGTATGAGGAAGAATCTATGGGGCATAATGCGATTATGGGTGGCTTCCAAGGACAGCGGCAATGGACCGATTTTCTTCCTAATGGCGATTTTAGTGAAGCTATCTTAAATTCTTCTTTCGACTGGAATGGTATTCGTAAGGCTTTTATTGTTGCTACAGAAAATGATCATTTGAATGCAACTGCAATGTTACTGGGGCATCTGTTGACTAATACTTCCCAACTTTTTGCTGATGTCCGTACTTACTGGAGTCCTGAAGCTGTGGAACGGGTCACCGGAATTAAACTGGAAGGCACCGCCTCTAATGGTTTTATTCATTTAATCAATTCTGGTTCTTGCACACTTGACGGGTCAGGACAGATGACTGAAAATGGATGTCCGGTGATGAAACCTTACTGGGAAATAACGGATGAAGATGTGCAGAGATGCCTTGATGCTACTCAATGGTATCCGGCTTCATTGGAATACTTCAGAGGGGGCGGTTATTCTTCTAATTATATGAGCAAAGGCGGCATGCCTATGACAATGTCCCGGATAAACATGGTAGATGGCTTGGGACCGGTTTTGCAGATAGCAGAAGGATGGAGTGTCGAACTTCCTGATAAGGTGGCTGAAGTTGTTGATAAAAGAACGGATAAAACTTGGCCTACAACCTGGTTCGTTCCACGTCTCACCAATCATGAAGCATTTGATAGTACCTACTCTGTAATGGCGAATTGGGGGGCCAATCATGGTGCTTTGTGCTATGGGCATATTGGTGCGGAACTTATCACTCTCGCTTCTATGTTGCGAATACCGGTATGTATGCACAACGTATCTAAAGAAAGAATATTCCGTCCTACTGCATGGTCATCATTTGGGATGGATAAAGAAAGTGCTGATTTTAGGGCATGTGTAACATATGGTCCGCTTTACAAATAGAGAGTGGTGATGATGCAAAGAAACGACTATAACCAATTAAAACATGATTTCTAGGATTATGAAGTATAAGACACATGTATTTCTGTTCCTTTTATTACTTACATGTAGGGTGTATGCTCAAGATGTACATTTAAAACTTTATGAACAACAAGAACCCAAAACTGACCAAATTGATAGTTTAGGGTATATTCGCGAGGTGTTTTCTCCTGAATTATTAGGCTACCTGCCAGAGAATAGAACCGGTCTGAACCATGCTGTACTGCTTATCCCCGGTGGAGCTTATTCTTATATAGCTATTTCTCACGAAGGGTATGGAAGTGCAAAATGGTTGGCTAAGAATGGGATTACAGTTTTTATTCTTAAGTATCGATTGCCCAAAGGTGATCCACAGGTAACGATAAATGACGGGATACGGGCTTTGGAAGTTATTCACGAACAATCTGATAAATTGGGTATAGATAAAGATAAGATTGGAGTCATGGGATTTTCCGCCGGTGGGCATTTAGCTGCTGCTTTATTAACCGGGTTTACTTCAAAAAAGAATATGGTCAATTTTGGAATATTGGTTTATCCGTTTATATCTATGTCATACTCTAATTTTCAGACTCGCGAACATCTTTTGGGAGTTAAAGCAGATGAGCAAAAATGGAGAAATATTTATTCGATGGATAAACACGTGTCTGCTGATACTTCCCCGACTTATATCGTATTATCATCGGACGATCAGGCAGTACCATATTTAAATGGCCTGAATTTTTATAATGCGTTATTAAACTATGGCGTTAAATCAGAAATACGAATTCTATCAGAAGGAGGTCATGGATGGTGGATGCGTAACAAGTTTATATATGAGGAAGAAATACGGACAAGTATTTTGAGATGGATTAGAAGTTTTTGAATGTATGGAATAGTATTGATTTAAGAAAAATAATGTCAACCTAATTACATTTGTATTATGAAGAAAAGAACCTTTTTTTTAATGCTTTTTGCACTTATTGTAGGACTTTCATCTTGTGAGGATAAAGAAGAAATTGCGCCTCTTCCTACAGAGTTTGAAGAAGATGTAGAAGATACTCCAGGTGGGGATACTCCTGTGAATCTTATACATGATGCTGATTTTGAGACTGCCGATCTGGAACGTAAGCTAACGGATTCTCCAATTATCTATAATGAATGGGTTATACAGAATAATTATCCCAGTACAATCTCTTTTTCTACGGCTTATGACGGCGAACAGGAAACAGTCGGTAAAATGGTGAATACTACAACCTCTATTCCTAATGCAGATCCGACTAGAGCTTTTATTGCCCAACGGATTAAAGGTGTGGTAGAGCCGGCACTATATACATTTTCTTTTAAAGGAAAAAGTAGTGGTGGGACTCCAACTTGCCGCATATTTATAAAAGCCACTGATGCTGCGGGAAATGTTGTAGAGCGTTATTTTATTTATGATACGGAGAAACCGACTTCTCCCACGGGAAAATACTGGGCTTATTGTAAGAATTGTCTTTTATCTTCTGAATGGGTAGAGTTTTCCTATGTTATAGACTTTTCCAAAATTACCGACCAAAAGGCTAGTATTACCTATGAGAGTGCTCTTAATGCTTCATTAGTTGATCGTACTGACATAGTGCTTTGTTTGCAGAATAATGCACAGAACTCAACGATGCTGATAGATGATGTGACCTTGATTAAATACATAAATGAAGAATAAAAGATTATGAAAAGCTATAATATATATAAATCCAAGCTACAATATTTTTGTTGTATGGGTATTTTTATGTTGATTTTTCCTACTTTAAGTCTTTGGGCTCAGACCGGAAACTCAAATTTTACTATAACAGGGCGTGTATTGGATGAAGAACTGAATCCGATTGTCGGTGCAACTATTTATTTGGAAAGCACATCTAAAGGGACTATTACTGATATTGACGGAAATTTCAACGTCTTGGTTCATAAGGGTGAAAAGATATCTGTTACTTATATCGGATATGAGAAGTATTCATTAATTGTCGCAGACTCCAAACCGTTGGAAATTATATTAAAATCAGATGTTCAATTACTTGATGAGGTAGTAGTAGTCGGCTATGGAACATTGAGTCGGCGGGAAGTTACTTCTTCTATCTCAAGGGTGTCAGGAGAAGATTTGAATAAAGTGGTCGGTACAACAGTTTCAAATGCATTGAAAGGTAAAACGACCGGTCTGCGAGTCTTTAGTACTTCGGGTGCTCCGGGCAGTCAAGCTTCGATTACTATTCGCGGCGGTTCGTCTATAAATAAGAGTAATGATGCTTTGATCTTGATTGATGGAGTACCTGGGGCATTATCGAATGTGAATTCTCAGGATATCGCATCTATTGAAATTTTGAAGGATGCTGCTTCAACTTCGATATATGGTTCAAGAGCCTCAAATGGTATTATTTTGATAACAACTAAAGAGGGAAAAGCTTCTAAACCAGCGGTAATGGTAAATGTATCGTATGGATTCCAAAATGCATCCAAGCAGATTGACCGGTTGAATTCTACAGAATATTTAAGTGTTATGCGTCCGGCACTCGCACGCAGCCCTTATGCAAATTTGCTTCAAAAGGCTCATCCGGCAGGTACAGGAAATCTGGATAATAGTTCATTCTCGACTCGTTACTTGAAACATGGAGAAGGCTTAGCGCCCGGATGGAACTGGATGTGGGACCCTATTTCTCCCAATAAGGTGCTTATTTTTGAGGATAATGATATTGAAGATGAACTGTTTGAAGGTGGTAATATTATCAATGCTTATGTGGGGCTTAATGGGGGAACTGAGAAAATGAAGTATATGGTTAGTTTGGGGTATGTCGGTGATAATGGATACACTCCCAAACGCTCATGGGATAATATTACTTTGAGATTGAATCATAGTTATGCTATTACTAAGAATTTAAGATTAACAACCAATTTATCTGCTCATAAGATTAATTCCACTCCTTATGCCAGTGAATCTGCTATTTTTTCCAGAGGTGTACACTTGGCTCCTACAATTCGAGGGTTGATGGCGGATGGCACCGATTCTCCTGGAAAAGATAAGGATTATAGAAATCCGCTCTATTTGATTGAAAACATTGTAAACGAACGTGCAGATTGGGGTGGAAAAGGGAAAATAGGTTTGTCATGGGAAATTCTGAATGGTTTGACTGCTAAAGTGGAGGGCTCTTATAATGTTGCAGTTATGCACCGTGAATATTTCGAGAAAAATAATTATTATAATAATCTGAGAGATGCGAATTATTATGGTAGCAATAACCAGACTTCCCAATTAGATTTTACTTTGAGCTATAATAAAGAGTTTGCTTCTGAACATAAGATTCAATCAGTAATTGGTGTGTCAAGTTTATATTATAACTTGTATGATTATAGTGCAGAAGCATATGGTGGTAGCCGTGATGATATTATAACATTGAATGGAGCTTCAGAATACACTAAGGCATCTTCAACTCGTCAACGTGAACGCATGAACAGTTTTTTTGGACGTGTAACTTATGGCTATAAATCAAGATACTTATTAACCGCTTCTTTGCGGGCTGATGGTTCTTCTCGTTTCGCAGCCGGTAATAGGTGGGGGTATTTTCCCGGAGTCTCTGCTGGATATATTATAAGTGAGGAAGATTTTATGAAGAATCTTTCGTGGTTATCTCTGGCGAAAATTCGCGCTAGTTACGGAATGACTGGTAATAATTCAATTGGACGTTTTGATTATCAAGGTTTGTGGGCTCCGACTACAGCTTATCAGGGCTCCAGTGCCTATATGCCAAGTGCCCTTCCTAATACAAGTTTGACTTGGGAAAGCTCAGGACAAGTCGATATAGGCTTTGATTTGGCATTTCTCAATAATCGCATAAATTTTTCATTTGATTACTATAATAAGGTGACACGTGACTTGTTGTTCAACGATAAGTTGCCAAATACAAGTGGTTTTGGTACGGTAGATAAGAATGTTGGAAAAGTCAGATTCTGGGGGTACGAAGTGCAAGCTGATTGGAACATTTTTGCAGGAAAGGATTTTAGTTGGAATGTTGGAGGTAATATCAGCTATAATATGAATAAGGTTCTTAAATTACCGGAGAATGGTAACTATAAGAATAGGATGAACGGGACTTTGTTTGCAGATGATTATTATGCCGGCATTGGTGGTATTGCTGAAGGGGAGCGTCTGTATAGTGTTATAGGATATAAGGTCAGCCATATTTTAGATAATGATAAGGCAGCTTCAGAAGCTATGTATGATGAACGTGCGGCTGGTTATGATCCGACAACTCAAACTTATGAAAAAGGTCGTAAAGTAGCGGGAGACTATGAATGGGTTGATAAAGATGGTAGTGGTACGATTACTGCAAAAGACCAATTTGTGTTAGGTTACTTGGTTCCTACCACAACTGGTGGTTTTAATACTACGGTAAAAATCAAGGATTTTGAGATTTATGCAAGTTTTGATTATGCATTGGGACATGTGATTTATGATCGGCAGATAAGTTTGGTAAATTCTGGTGCGCAATCCGGCTATCTGAATCCGACTAAAGATGTTTTAAATTACTGGTCTGCTTCTGGTGATGCAGCTAAAACACGCTATGCTCGTTTTGATGTGGAAGACGGCAGTGATAATGGTCAGAATCATTACAGAACTTCAGATGAGAATACTTATAAAGGAGATTATTTGTCATTCCGCGAATTGAAAGTCAGTTATAATTTCCCAAGGACAATTCTGAATAAAACGCAGATAAAAGCTGCGCAAGTTTATTTTTCAGGTCAGAATATATGTTGTTTTTCTCAATATCCGGGTTACATGACTGAATATAGCTCGGCTAGCAGAAATTTGAGCGATGGTAATTATCCTCAGCCAAGGATATGGACATTAGGACTTAATTTAACTTTCTAATATGTATATAATCATGAAAAAAATAAAACTAATTTGTTTATTTGTGGGTTTGTCTGTATTAAACTCATGTAGTTTGGATATTTTGCCGGACAGTGTCGTTTCTAATGAATCGTACTGGGAAACAGAGAGTGATGTCCAGTCTGCTGTTGATGGAATATATTCCAAAATGAGAGGCCAATTAGATGCTTGGAAATGGATGTATTGGTTTGAAGCCCGTTCTGGGAATATAGCACCGGGGTTTACATCCAGTGGTATAGGTTCTTATATTAATAACCAGATAACGTCCAACCTAAATGATACAAACTGGGCGAATTTATATAATATCGTTTCTCAGACTAATGCTGTAATTAGTAATATTGATCGGGTTGCTTTCCATAATACGACTTTGCATGATGAACTCTTGGCTGAAGCATATGCGGTAAGAGCATGGTGTTATTTTAATCTGGTACGTTTATGGGGAGATGTCCCTTTGATTACTAACTTTGTATCATCATTGGATGATCCTCAATTGTACCTAGAACGTTCTCCTAAATCGACTGTATATGAGACTATAAAATCAGATATAGAGAATGCTGAGCAACTATATATTTCGAACGAAATAAAAGATCGTTGTAAAATATCAAGGGCTGCGATTTTAATGTTGCGTGCTGATATTTACTTATGGATGTATAAAGTTGAAGAAGCCAATGCGGATTACTTGACTAAAGCAGAGGAGTCTGTTGATGAGATACTGGCTTTACCAAAAACTGTATTGAGTTTACAAGGCAGCTATAAGAATGTCTTTGACAAAGAGGGAAATACTGAAATTATTTTTTCAATCTATTACGATAAGGATGAAAACTCAAGTCAATATGGGTCTTTGTTGGCTCAATCTTCTACTTTAGTTCCTACCGCTTTAAGGAACAACCCAATTCCGGTTGCAACTTCCTCTAATCGTATGAATTTTTCTAAGTTATTTTATGATAACTATCGTAATCGGACACCTGGAGATACCCGGGTTGGATATATAAGTTCAGATATAGAATCCGGTGGAGTTAATTATCGGTACACTTTGAAGTACATGGGAGAAATGAATGGAGTTACCCGCGTGTTTACTACTGACACCCGTATTTACCGCTTGGCTGAAGCTTATCTGTTTAAAGCTGAGATATTGGCGGAACAGGGTAACTATCCAAATGCTGTGGAATATTTGAATGATGTAGTAGCACGTGCTTATAATGAAAAGGAACATTACCCACAAACTTTGGCAGGAGAAGAATTTAAAGCTGTTTTATTAGATGAACGTATGATTGAGTTTGCAGGGGAATGTAAATCTTGGTTTGATTTGATTCGATTCGGTGAGGTCTTCAATAGGGTACCTGCATTAGTTGGGAGAGAAAATGATAATCAAGGCAATATTCTTTTATTGCCGGTCAATGATGATACTATTAGCCGTAATCCTAAGATAAAGCAAACTCCTGGATATGAAAAGAAATGATAAATCGCTATAACTAATAGAATAAGAAATGAAGATTTTTATTTGTTTATTTATAACATTATGTTTCTCTTCTCAGTGCTTCTCTCAAATGAAGTACTCTCTGAATAGCGGTGAAAATAATGTATCGTGGTATGTGAAGGAGCATCATAAGAAGAATTTTTCAACGAAAGTTTTTAATGAGGCAGAATGGATACCGGCCACAGTGCCGGGTACCATTTTTGTTGATGCAGTTAATGCTGGACTTGAAAAGGATCCTAATTTCGGAGATAATATCTATCAAGTGGATAAGGATAAATATAATAAAGAGCATATTTACAGGCTTGAGTTTAACATTCCGGAGAATAAAGATTTGGCTCAGAAAAGAATATGGTTGAACTTTGATGGGATTAACCGTTTTGGGGAGATTTATTTGAATAACACTTTGTTAGGTTCGTTAAAAGGAATGATGATGCGGGGACGGTTCGATGTGACTAAACTAATCAAAAAGAAGGGGAAAAATCTTTTGTCAGTTATCGTTTCATTACCTAACCAGCGTCGGCATCCGGAGGAGAAATTTGCAAATTTGGCAAGTCCTACTTATTTGTCAAGTGCGGGTTGGGATTGGATGCCCTATGTCCCGGGACTTAATACAGGTATTACAGATAATGTTTATTTGACTTTTACTCAGGATGTGACTTTGAAAGATCCGTGGATTCGTACGAAATTACATAATCGGGCAGAATTCGCAGAAGTTGAAATTTCGACGGAAATAGAGAATTGTTCTTCTCGTAAAGTAGTTGTTGAATTATCGGGAGTGATTACTCCGGGAAACATTATGTTTCGCAAAGAACTGTTGCTGGAAGCGGATACTGCTCAAACTATAATATTAGACGGTCGGGTAATTAAAGAACTGTATATTAAGGAACCTCGTTTATGGTGGCCGAATGGCATGGGAGAAGCTAATCTATATGAATGTAAATTGGCTATTGCGGTTAATGGAAGAATATCCGATGAAAAACAAATAATGTTTGGCATTAGGGAATATACATATCGTACAGATGAAAATGGTGTTTTTAATATTTATGTCAATGGCAAACGGACTTTTCTGAAAGGCGGTAATTGGGGAATGTCTGAATATCTTCTACGCTGTCGTGGAAAAGAGTATTTTACAAAAGTGCGTCTTCATAAAGAAATGAACTTTAATATAATTCGTAACTGGATGGGGTCTACAACTGATAAGGAGTTTTATGAAGCATGTGATTTATATGGTATTATGGTTTGGGATGATTTTTGGCTGAACTCTAAATTTGGAGTTCCCGAGTTTCCTGATGACTTTAATAGAAACGCAGTAGAGAAAATTAAACGTTTCAGGAATCATCCGAGTATTGTTGTTTGGTGTGGTGAGAATGAGGGAACCCCCGGTAATTATGATACCGGGGAATCCTTAGATAGGAATCTGGCGGAATATATTGCAGTCTACGATGCTTCAGACAGGCATTATCAATCTGATTCCAGGAAAGGGAATGGGTTGTCGGGAAGTGGGCTTTGGAAAAACTATAAGCCGAGTTTCTATTTTGCAGATGCAAGTAATAGTTTTTTAGGTGATAAATATCCTAAGAATAGAGGTTGGGGACTTCGCAGTGAGATTGGAACAGCTGTTTTTACAACATTTGAAAGCTTTAAAGAATTTATGCCCAAAGAGGATTGGTGGCCTAAAACGGAAATGTGGAATAAACATTTTTTTGGCTCATTGGCGAAAAATGGCGGACCGGATGTGTATGAGAAAACTATTGTTGAAACTTATGGTTCTCCTACGAGCATTGAAGATTTTTGTGAGAAGGCACAACTTGTTAATATAGAAACCAATAAAGCAATGTTTGAAGCATGGAGTAGTAAGATGTGGAATGATGCGTCAGGCATTATGATTTGGATGAGTCAGTCTGCATATCCTTCGTTTGTATGGCAGACCTATGATTATTATTATGACTTGACAGGTGCATATTGGGGAGCAAAAAAAGGTTGTGAACCTTTACATATTTTATGGGATAGCCATACGGATAATGTGATGATTGCTAATTCTACATATAAAAAATATGATGATATGACAGCCGTTGCGATGGTATTTAATCAACATGGTAAACAAATAACTTCATTGAGATTATCGGAAAAAATGAATGTCTTGGAGAATAGTGCCATGAATTGTTTCCGGCTTTTCTCTGACTCAGCAGGAATGGAAGAATTGACAGATGTGAATTTTTTACGTTTGGCTTTAAAGAATTCACAAGGCAAAACCGTTTCTTCAAATGATTATTGGTTTGGAAAGCAGAAAGGAGATTGTAGGGCGTTGGCTTCTTTACCTAAAGCGAAATTGAGTTATTATATTTCGCGAAGAGAGGTTAAAGAGGGACGTTATTATTTAGACCTGCGTATAACTAATAAAAGTGATGTGCCTGCCTTTGCTGTACGTAGCCGCTTGGTTGAAAAGGAAAGTGGTAAGCGAATCTTACCTGTAATTCAAAGTGATGATTATGTTATTTTGATGCCTAAAGAGGTAAAGACTATCCTTTTTGAGT
>OGGG01001868.1_pt1 | contig 14873 bp, 15 predicted proteins | sample 1571201 | NCBI WGS metagenome assembly OGGG01 (sample SAMEA2581946, study PRJEB24529) | metagenome | biome: Human gut stool | place: China | collected 2011 | reverse complement strand
AACAGGGCGAGCACCGGCCACCCAGCCCGGTTCTGAAAGGCCAGCCAGCACAGATTTTCATAACTGCCCGGCTCATAGACACGGGGCGGGTCAAACAGCCAGGACCTCTCACGCCGGGCCAGAAACAGATAGTCCGCCGCGCCGCCCTGTTGCAGTTTGAGCAGATCCAATTCAATGCTCCCTGCCTCGGTGGGCTGATAGAGCGGTATCAATCCCAGAATGGCGGTCAGGTCCGCGTGGAGCAGTTTTTTCATAAGGACGCCTCCTTGCATGGTCTGGGCGCTGGGCTTCCACCGCCGCCCGGACCTTGGGGATGTCGCCCTCGATGCGGGCGCATAGCTTCAAGTCCCGGCGCAGCGCCCGCAGGTGTGTGGTGATTTGTTCGATCTCCGTCTGGATTTCCCCGCCTCCGTCTCCCCGCCGTTTCTGCCGGTATAACTGCCCGCGCCGTTCCGTGAGGGCGTCTATCTCCGCCTGTATCGCGTCATACTGCATGGAGAGCTGGGCCGCTGTCTCGATGCGGTTTTTACGGAGATAACGGAATTGCTCCTGATAGCGGTCCAGTTTCAGCAGCTCCTCCCGCATGGAGAACGCCGCCCGGTTTCCCGGACGGCGTTTCGGGTATGCCCCCAGCAGGCAGAGGTATTGGAAGCAGAGGGCTTGAAAGCCCGTGAGTTTCCTTGGGCGGCGGGGCATCCCACCCCGCACCCGATACCGGCGGCCCGGCTCCAGCAGACGGGAAAAAGTAGTGGGGGGAGTGTCCGGCGGGGCCTCGCCGGAGCGGACGGCCGCAAGCCGGGCCTGTATGTCCGCCTCGGTATAGCCGTCTTTCAGGCTGTCCAGACGGATATACCCTTTCCCACCGGGGGGAAGGATAGCGGTGTGCTTGACCCTGGGGCCGGTTTTTACCCGATACCCCATCCGCCGCAGTTGGCTGAGGAAGGACTGGTAGGTGTAGGCTTGCCGGATGGCCTCGTCCACGTCCTGACGGATCAGGTCCCGCACGGTGGCCTTGCCCTGTCTGGCCGCCTCCCACTCGGCCCGGCTCACCGGGCCGCCCAGGGGCTCACTGGGCTCAATAATGGACAGCCCGTGTTCCCGGCAGATGGCGTCTGAGGTCCCCCGGATGCCCACGCCGTCCCCGCCGTAGTAGTCCTTCAGTTGGTCCCGGTACATGGCCCCATCCACAAAGGAGACGGAATTGAAAACGATATGCGAATGTAAATGCGCTTTGTTCAAGTGGGTGGAAACGACGGCTTCATAGCGGTCTCCCAGCAGGCGCCGGGCAAACTCGACGCCCACGGCATGGGCCTGGTCCGGCGTCACCTCGCCGGGAGCGAAGGACTGGATGATGTGGTAGCCCTTTCGTTTCCGTCCCTCCTTGCCCCAGCGCCGCTTGGTGTCCATCATGTCGGCGTAAACGCTCTCCCGGTCGCAGTTGACGGCGGTCTCGAAACAGGTCTGTTCCGTTTTCTCCCGGTCCAGGGCATAGTCGATGGCGGCCTCCAGGGAGGTCTTTTCCGGGTCCTGGGTATAGCCCACGCATTTGTCCAGGCGGTTGTGAATGACTAAAATCTTGGTGTAGGCCATTACAGCGTGTCCCGGACCAGCCGGACCGCCTGCCGGACCAGCCGCGCCGCCTCCCGTATCTCGTCCTGGGTGGCCGCGCCTCTGGCGTTGGCCTGATAAGCCAGTTGATTCACATTATTGCCGATGGCGTTCAGTTCCCGGAGCAGGGCGGCGTAGGTATCGGGAGGCCGGGGCCGGAGATTGACGCCCATAATGAGTTGGCGGAGCATGGGCTCGATCTTGAGCCCGGCGGTCCGGGCGGTCTCTGTCAGCCGGGCGTAGTGGGCGGCGTCCAGCCGCAGGGTGATGGTTTTATAGGGCTTCATCGAACTGGGCCTCCTTTCCGGTGTTGCGGCCTCTTTGCCGGCTCCGGCGGGGGACTTTTCAAGGGGACCTCCTTGCAGTAGGCCCTCTCTCCGCAGGCGTCCTTCAGCAGATGGGCCATGCACTCGTCAAACGGGTGCCAATCCCGGTCTCCGCTCACAAGGAAATAGTGCATATTGGTCTCCCGGTACATCAGCTTGGTCCCGCTCTGATGCGTGAGAACAACCACGCCATAAACGACCAGATCATTTGTCCCCGGATATGGCGAGATGTCTACGGCCACGTCACAAAATGGAGTGTCGTGGGCGGCAAGCACGGCTTTGATCTTCTCGGTGTTCTCGGCCTGGTGGTCCCGGAAATGCTGGATCAGACCAATCTGTTTCCGCAGGTCGTTCAGGTAGTTCCGCTGGTCCTGGCCGATAAACAGCTTTCGTCCACTCCCGAACACGATGGAATAATCGTTATGGCCCCGGAATTTCCCCCGGCAGGGGGTTTTCTCCACATGGTAGGATGTTTCACCAAACAGGCGTTGCAGGGTCCGCTCCAGGAGCAGGGTCTCGCTCCGTTTCTCATCAATCATCTGTTCACCTTCAGTTCAGGTATCAAATAGCGCATATCAAGAGGATATGCGTTGGTGTTGTGCGGGGGGGCTGTGCCCACGGAAAAAAGTCCCCTCAAATTGAGGGGACTTTCGGCGGCGCGGGGGTATCAGGGGCGGAGCCCCTGACCAGCGGCATTTTGCTGTCAAAATTCCATGCTGGCGCGGACAGCGGCGCGAGCGCCGCTGTCACCGTACCGGGGCCGTTTTCCGGCGGGGCGGTTTCTTGGGCCCTTTCCGGGCGGTCTCCGGCTTTTGAACACTCTCCCGGTTTCGGTGCTGATTCAGGGGCGTGGTATGCAGCTTCTGTGCCATAGTCGGCTCCTCCTCTTGTGGTGTGTCTTGATGGCCGGAGGACAGCGGCTCCTCCAGCAGGGCCGGGTCGTCCTCCAGAAAGGAAAGCATTTCCTCCACCCGTTCTTCCAGGGAAGCCTCCACCGTATAGCCGGGGAGAAGGATGCCGTTGACGGAGAAGCGTCTTTCCTCTCCCTTTGGGATAGGCGGGGACACCTCCGTGAACAGGTGGGCGTAGGCTTTGATCCTGCCTTGCAGGTAACGCTCCAGCTCCTCTTTTGTGGCAAACCGCTTGTCGCTCTGCCCGGCGATCTTCCAGCCGTCGCCGGTGTAGTCTGGGGTTGGATGCTGGAGCGTGTTATAATGAATATCCCAGGACAAAGTACAGTTGATAAGAGTTCCATCCGGCGTTTTATTTTCGGACACACGATACGACATTTTATAGACCATGTTGCTCAATACGTTCCAGCCGAATTGATTGACCTTCCACTGGTTGGACGTGTGCTCCACCGGCAAGGCCCGCAGATACTCCCTGGCCTTGCGGATGGCTATGGTCTCCGCCGCCTGCTTCCGCCATTCGGCCTCGATTTCAGAGAATTTTGAGAAAATGGCTTTTTCCTGGGCCACGCTGGCCTCCTCCATGGTGGTCAATTCCTCCCGCGGCAGTTGGATCAGTTCCGCAACACGGTCCGCCTTTTTATCTGGATAGTAATGGGCGGACATTTCGATTTCCCATCCAGGGGTGATATGCGTATATGCCATGCCCGCCCCCTATCGCGCCATAGCCAGCCGCTTTTTATGCAGCGGCTTTTTCCTGGCGGCTGGGCGGGCGGCTTTGGCCGGAGGCGGCTCCTGTTTCCCCCTGTCCGCCGTCTGTGCCTGGACCTGGACCGGGAGGGGCGGCCCCGCCTGGGGTTTTTCCTCCGCTGGAGGGGCCGGCTCACCGGAGACGGGCTGCGCCTCCGATGGTACGGCCATATCGCCGTCCTCCAGGCAGTTCAGCAGGTCCTCCAGCGTGACCTTTTCCTTCTGCGGGACCGGGGGTTGGAGCGAATACCCTTGCAGGAGTTGGCCGTTGACACAAAACAATTCCTTTGCCTCCGCCGGGATGGGCGGGGACAGGGATTCAAAGCACGGCGCATACTGGTCGAATTTGCTCTGGATGTACTTCTGGGCCCCCTCCATGGTCTTGTACTTCTTGCTGCCCTCGTACTCAATTCGTTCCCTGGGGCTCCGGGTATAGCCCCAATACCCTTGAGACAGGCCGGGGGCCGTGTAGGACAACTCCCAGGTCAATTTCCATTCATCACCAGACTTGACGATGTTGAATGTCATTTTATAGACCAGGTTGCTGATCTCCCAGGAGCCGTCCTTGTGCCTCTGCCACTCATTGCGGGTGTGTGTGACCTCCGGCGTTTTCAGATATTCGATTGCTTTTTGCAGGAGAAGGGTCTGCGCCCCATGCTCATCCCAGGCGGTGACGGCCTTCTTCATCTCCTCAAAGACTTTCTTTTCCTCCGCCTGGCTTTCCTTTAACTGCTTTTCCAGGTCCTTGACCGGGACATTCAGGAACGGCTTGAAGTCGGCCCTGTCGCCCCGGTAGTTGATCTGCCGCCTGACCTCCAGGTAAAAGCCCTCCCGAAGATAACCTTCACTGGAGCCGATCTCATAAAACGATTTTTTTGCCATACTGCAATTCACCTCCCTATCTGACCGGGCCGCTGGGCGGCGCCCGGTCCTTTTTCGGCATCCAGCCCTTTTGATACCGATGCTCCATCATGATCGTGCGGACCAGAGCCGCCTCGTTTTCCGGCAGATACCGGATGCGCCGGAGTGTCCCGTATTCCCAAAACAAATCTTCCATGGCCGCCCTGTACCGTTCCGGCTCCATAGAAAACCGCCGCCCGGAGTAAAAGACCAGTTCCACGGCTTTGGCCTCCACCGCCGTGTGTTCCAGGCGGTGGAGGTGTGCGGAAAAATCGAAGGAGCGTATATCCCCCGTGGGGCTGTCCCGGTCCCTGCCCTTGAGGATGACACAGTATGCCTCCTCTCCGGCCTCCGGGCGCTGGCTGATCCATACCCGGTGGCCGTGGGAGCCGCGAAGGAACACATCCCGTTCCCGGACACACAGCCCTCCGCCGGAACGGGGGAGCCAGTAGAAGGTCCGCTCCTCCATCTCGTATTCCGACACAGCCGCCTGGAGCGTCCAGAGGTCCGGGCGGAAACTTGCTGGGGTGGAGGGGGTGGTCCGGCCGCACAATCCGTCCAAAACAGGAAACAATTTAATATTTGTCTCTTTCATCTTACCGGCTGCACCACCCTTGTCCGGCTGTGCCACCGCTGTTCCGGGCGCACGGCCGGGGGCGGCTGGTAGTCCGGGTCCAGGTACTTGGCCTCAAACTCAGCCGCCGTCAACCGCTCCGCACCCTGGCCCTGTACGAAGTCGCCGGGAGCCAGATCCAGATAGCCGCCGGATGGCAGGGGGAGGGGGCTGGCGGTGAGCACGGTGCCGAAGTGCTCCACCGTGATATGCAGCCCCAGCAAGCCCGGCTGGCTCCAATCGTCCGGGTCTGTCTGCATTTCATAGAGGTGCATCCACGGGGGGAGTGTGGCGCGGTCCACCCGCCGGGTCGTAAACAGGCCGGGGACGGTCAAGATTTCCACTTCTTCCAATCGTTCTGTGTTTGCGTTGACAAGATACATAAAAGCGCCTCCCTGTTATCTTCCCTCAATTTGAGGGGACTTTTTAGGCCGCGGGCCGCGGGTGTAAACAAAGGGATAGTCTTGGGCCAGCCGGCATTGTCTGGCCAGTTCCTCCGGGGTGACGCGCTTGCCCGCGATAAACTTACCGGGATGGACATACCGTGTCATGCGCCTGTTCTCCGGGACATGATTCCGCATCTCCCAGATACCCACCACCTGGGCCTGCTCCGCCATTGTCCGTCGCACATCCGGGTTATCCCTGGATGGCCGCAGTTCATACTGATATATTTGATCCGGGGTAAGGGGGGAACGGTAAATGACCTCCCCCCAGGCCCGGAACGCGCCGTGCTCCACGCTGGTACGCTCGTCGTAATTAAGAAATCCCGTCAGGGGGTTATCCGGGTCCTTGGGATAGGTCCCTATGTCCACGGGCCGCTGGGTGGAATAATAGCGGTAAAGCTCCTGCTGTTCCATCGCTCCGCCCTCAACGCTCCGGGCCTTTTCGCGGTTTGGGCCGCCTGGCCTTTGGCTTTGGGATGGCGCGCTCCTGAACCTCCCATTGCATCCGTCTGGCGTCATACTCGCTTTTGGCAGGTCTACCGGGCTCAGGAGGAGCCATTTCGACTTGTGTAACAGCGGGTGCCGGCCTCCTGTCTTTTCTAAGCTGTTGCAGACGGACCTTTACGGACGGGCTGCACGGGGCGGGTCCCGCCTCCCTCTCCTGGGGTGGCTGCGTCATGTCCTCCTGCGGAGACAATAGGCCCTCCGCAGAAGGGGCCTCCCGCTGGACTGCGGGCTGTTCCTGCGTTTTTCCCATATTGATGGACTTATGCAGGCGTTTCATGATCTGCTGAACGGCGGAGCGAAATGCTTCCTGCTCCCCCTCCGGCAGAAGGGCCGCCTGCTCCTCCATTTGCTTTCCCAGGTCCGCCGCCTGACAATGGCGCTGGAAACAGGGCAGAAGGCCGCGGGAGAGCTCATCGACACTTTGATGGATAAAAGGCGTCAATTCTTCCTGTAAAACCGTGCGGTATTCCTGCGGCACACTCTGAAATAACTGGTTTACCCGTGCCTGCCCGTCTTGGTATGCACCGATATGGGTCTGCATCTGTTCCAGAAGGGAGCCGCCCGCCCCGATTTCCAGAGGGAGCCAGTAGCGGTCTGTCCGGCCGTCTTTCACATAGTCGATCTTCACCTTGACCGCCTGCGGCGTCCGTTCAGCCTCCCGGTACTCCTGATCCACCTGGCGTACATAATTCTCCGCTTGGGAGAGAGACATCTGTTTGCCAGTGGGAAAACGCTCATCCATGCTCTCCGTGATGGTCACAATAGGCTCGCCCTCCGGGTCCAGGCTGACCATTGGGGCCTCCGGGCCGCCTTCCGCGAAGGGCGGCTTCATCAGGTCGTCCACAGCGGCGGAAATATCGTGGGCAAATGCTTTCCACTTGTCCGCCACCGCCCGGACCGTACAAGCCCCTCGTTTGAAAAAGCCGGTGAACAGGCTGGCGCTCTCGCCCAGCAGATCCTTTACATCCTGCTTCAGATTGCCGGTAATCTCCTTCATCCGGCTGTTATGTTCCATGCTGCTTCACTCCTATCGAATGGTTTTGGAAATCTCCCCTCAAATTGAGGGGACTTTTGAGGTCCGGGCCCGCTTCTTCCTGCCCTTGGTACACCTCTTTTGGCTCTGCGGCACAGGCTCCGGGGGCGGACGGTCCAGGCAGCGGCTCTCAACGCCGTCGATCAGTTCCGCGGCGGTGTTGCGAATACACTCCAGGGAGGCGCGCAGCTCCGTTTGCTCTCTGCCGCTGCTCCACCCGGTAATGTAGCCGAAGGAGTAGTCTCTGGTGTCCAGGCCCAGGTACTGACAGACGGTATAGGCCACGCTCTCCGCCTCCACCTCGCGGGTGCGCCGGTCCTTCTCATGGGCCCCTACGATGATCCCGCCCTCCACCGGGAGGGCGTGCAGCTTGGCGTGGGCGATCTCATGGACCAGCGTTTTGATGGTCTGGGCCTCGCTCATGCCGGGGCTGAGGGTAATCTTCTGTTCCGCGTGGTAGTACGCCCCATGGACGCCCGGCGGCAGGGGGCCCTCGCTGACAGGGACGGGGGAGATGGATTTTAAGGTGGACAGTAGTTTTTCATAGCCCTCTACGGTGCCTGTCAAGGACTCCACACCCAGGCTGGGGAGTTCCCGTCCCTCTGTCTGGCTGACATCAAACACCGTAGCCGTGGTGAAACCAGTTTTTTTCACCCATTTCTGTTCCTTGATGGTCTGCCCGTCCGGGCCGGTCTCCTCCACCTCATCCCGCGCCCAGTAAGGGCAGGGGGCCAGGATGGTGATGCCGGTCTCGCCCGCCTTGACATGACGGCCGCGTTTCCAGTCCCCATACCCTGCCACCATGGAGGCGTGCGGACACTGGAGCTTAATGAGAAAAATATTGCCGTAACTGTAATGGTGCAGTTTGGAGAGGGATTGCAGGTAGGCCGCGTACTGGCCGCTCTGGAACAGGCCGGTGATACCGGCCTCCAGTTGATCCGTCAGCGCCCGCACACGCTCCATACGCTCTTGAAAGTCGATTTTTCACACCTCCCCGGAAAGTCCCATCAAATTGAGAGGACTTTTGAATAGGAAAAAAACCCCGGACATGGTACGTTACCGCTCCATGCCGGGGTCTTTCCTGTGCCGCCGGGGCTTCCAGTCCGGGTGTCCGGGCGGAAGCTCCTCCCTCAGTTCATCCACCCGCTGTTTCATATTCTTCCGGGCGGCCTGCTCGTCTCCGAAATAACGGCCATAGTTGTACCCCTGGAAATTGTCGTAGGCATAACACTTCCAGGTGACGTAGGGGGAGACCTCCGTGGGGCTGTACCCCAGCACCACCTCGGTATCTCCCACCCGGCGGCTGTCGATGATCTCATAGCTCTGGCACATTCGTTTTCCGTTCATCCTGTTCACCTCGTCGGCGTCTCAGCCTTTTTTACGGTTTTCCCCGCCGCGGCCTTGGCCTTTTGGCGCTCCATGACCGTCTGACGCAGCTTCAAGCCCTCCAGGATGCCCTGCTTCACGTCGGGGATGGTGGTGCGCTTATCAGGGAAGAAGGGCCGCAGGTCCTCCTCCAGCATTGTGACCTTCAGCGGAGGCATTTCCTCCCGCTTGGTGGGGGCCACGGCCTGCACGATCTTCTCCGTGGTCAGACTGCCCGCCTGGCTCTCCTTCTTCAACTCCTTGGCCTTGGTGCCGGAGGGGACTTTAGCCTCCTTCTGAATAGCGTCCGCCAGCACCTTCTGCTCCTTGGGCTTCATTTGGGCAATATCCGCGCCGGTGTTGACCGGGATCTTCCCCTCGTCCACCAGGTCCTGGAGTTCCGGGACCAGTTTATTCAAAGTCTTGTACCGCTGGATGGTGGCGGGGCTCTCGCCCATCTGCTGGGCCAGCTCCTCGTCGGCGTTCATGCGCTTGATCCCCAGGGCCTCGTCCTGCGCGATCTCCTCCTTGGTCCGGCGGCCCATCTTCCGTTTCATGGCGTCGGTTTTCATCTGATAGGCGCGGGCCTTCTCCATAGGGCTGATCTCCTCCCGCTTGAGGTTGGAGTCCACCATGGAAATGATGGCCTCGTCCCGGTCCAGATTGCGGACGATAACAGGAATATTTTCAATCCCGGCCAACTGGAAGGCGCGCATACGGCGGTGGCCGGAGACCATCTCATAGCCGCCGTCCTTATGGGGGATGACCATGACCGGCTCCAGCACGCCGAATTTCTTGATGCTGTCCACCAGGTCCCACATATCCTTGTTGTCGCGGACTGCGAAGGGGTGCCCTTCAAAGGGCCGGATATTCGCCACCTTCATGGTCGTGACCGTCTCCGGCTGGCCCTCCTTGGTCAGGGGGATTTTCAGGTTTTCGGGCAGTTCTTCATCCCCCACGGCGGGGGCTTCCGGGGCCTTATCCGCCTTGGCGGGCTCCTCCGGGGGATAAGGGACCAGCTTGCCGGGGACCGGCATGAGCGGCTTATCCCGGTGCCCCTTACGGTACTCACTGGCTTGGGCAAGGGACATTTCATACACATCCGCCCGGACCTCCAGCATCCCCGCCTGCTCCAGCGCCTTGCAGCGGTGGAAGCCGTCTACCAGTTGAAATTCGTCCTCTTTCTCGCTCTTGCGGAGAATGACGGGCTTTTGCAGGCCGTTTTTCTTAATGTCCGCGATCAGGCCGCTGTAATCCTTGCGGGGTTCGTCCTTGACATAGGTGCCGGGCAAAGGTTTGATTTTGGAGAGGGCAACGAAACGCAGGTCGGGGGATCGTGGCTCCTGCTCCTTTTCGTCCTTGGGCTTACTGGGATCAGACACAGGAGACTTCTTCCCGTCGGCAGGCTTGGCAGAGGTGTCCGTGGGAGCCTTGGGCTCCTCCTGTCCCTTCTTCTCGTTGGTAGGCTTGGCGGGGGTGTCTGCGGGGGCCTTGGGGGCTTCCTGCCCCTTCTTCCCGTCGGCAGGCTTGGCGGAGGTGTCCGCAGGGGCCTTGGGGGCCTCCGGCCCCTTCTTTCCATCAGTGGGCTTGGGAGTAGTGCCCGCAGGGGCCTTGGGGGCCTCCGGCTCCTTTTTCCCATCGGCAGGCTTGGCGGAGGTGTCCGCAGGGGCCTTGGGGGCCTCCGGCTCCTTTCTTCTCGTCGATAGGCTGGGCGGCTCCAGCGGCGGGCGGTTTTCCCGCCTCTGGAGGCGCGGGTGTGTCCGGCGGCGCGCCGGGGACCGGGGCGCGGAACGCTCCGATCAAAGGGTTTTTCTTGGGGTCTGCCATAGTCGTTTTCCTCCTTTATGTCGTGGCGTTTTATTGAAAACTTCCCTCAATTTGAGGGGAGTTTTGCTCGTTTGGGACGATCCGTGGGGAAAACCGCCCCCTGGGTGTGCTTGGCGGCGGGCAGGTCGGCCAGTGTGGACGGGAGGCCGTCAAAGTCCTGGTCGGTCCCCAGGATCGAGGCCAGCAGCACCACATCGGCCCTGTCCACGCCGTACCTCTCCGCCAGCCAGTCCAGGTATTCCCGGCGGTTGGAGTAGTCTTTTGTTTTATAACGGCTCATAGGGACTACTCCTCCTGTTCATTCCCGCTGTGGATAGGAAAAGTCATGTTGGACTGCCGCCTGATAATAGGGGCTCATTGTGACTGGTGCGTTATATAGGGCGGTCAACAGATAGGCGCGGATATTACGTATCTCTGTTGTGTTGCGTCTCATGCAGTCAAACACATATTCCAAATGGCCATTGTCCAACATTTGCAGCCGCCCTTTTACCTGCTCGGCCGGCATTTCCGCCCCTCCAATGCGAAAGGTAGGCCGGGTGCTGCATAGCGTGTCCACGATCAGCTCTGTCACGCTTTCCACGTCCTCATAACCAAACTGCTGGCAGAGAAGGGGAAATTCGATTGCTTCTTGCACTTCTCTCCGGCACTCGCTTCGATCTATCCATCTGCTCTCCGGGACTGTGGCAGATGGATGGATAGATGGATAAAGCTGACTGAGATCAGTCTGATTAGACTCAATATAACTTGTGTCCGATTTTCGGAAGTCTGCACTTCCGATAACCGGAAGTCTTGACTTCTGTTTTTCGGAACTCTTGACTTCTGCTTTTCCGAAGTCTTGACTTCCGAAAATCGGAAGTCTGGGAATGTCTTGCGGCGCAGCGGGTTGCGGCGGTATGGCGCGGGTGGTGAAGCGTTTGACATAGATCTTAGTGGGGCGGCCCTGCCCCTGCTTGACCCGCTCAATGAGGCCGAAGCCTTTCTTGCCGGTGTCCAGCTCTGCCAGGAGCCGGACCGCCTTTTCATGGCCGCAGTTCAGGTCCTCTTGTATCTCGTCCAGGGTGTAGTAGATGAACACACGCCCCATATCGTCATACCAGCCGTTTTTGGCGGACAGGCCCATGCGGTCCAGCAGGAGGCCGTACAAGAGTTTTGCGTCTGTGGACAACTTTTTGAACGCCTCCCCGGTAATGAGCTGCCGGGGAATACGGTAGAAAGCAAATTGATTGCTCTCGTCGCCATAGTAATAATCGAAGTTCATGTTCTGCCTCCTGTCGTTTGGGCGCAAAAAAAGGGCACGACCCTTTCAACTGGATCGTGACCTTTTCAATGATAAAGTTGTTTGGCCGGATTGTTCCCCGGAGCAGCGTCAATCTCGCATATGCGCTTTCAGACAAATAGTTCTCTTTTCTCTTAATTTTCTCAATTTGCGATAAGGTCTTTGAGGGGAATAATAGTGGATAACATGATTTTCACCTCAGAAGTATGCGGTGTGGTGCTCATAGCACCTTTCGACAAAATCTCCCGACCGCCATGCTCCACCATTCGATTTATTGTATTTTTATCGTTGTTTTTTCGATGTTTTTCTCCGTTTTCTTTTTATCATAGAACATTTTCGCTAACTACTGGAAACGTTATGGCGATGATAATTACGGGGAATTCACCTGGAATACGGATAACTTCCCCTCTGCGGCCTCCACGCAGCTGAAGGAGGATATGGAATCCAAGGGTATTAAGATGATTGGCATCACCAAACCCCGCGTAGTGACCAAGCTCTCTGACGGAACACCGACTGAACAAGGTGTGGACGCAGAGGCCGGAGACTACTTCTATCCGGGCCACTATGAATACACAGACTACTTCCTGCCTGTGACTGTGCGCAGCATCGATCCCTACAAAGCAGCAGAACGGAACTGGTGGTGGCTCCACTCTCAGGATGCTTTCGATCGGGGCATCGTTGGATGGTGGAACGATGAGACGGACAAGGTCTCCTCAAATGGTGCAGATTACTGGTTCGGCAACTTTACCACAGCCTTTATTTCTCAGGCCATGTATGAAGGACAGCGGGAATATACCGATGACAGCGTCCGTGTCTGGCAGACTGCACGCAATTACTATCCCGGTACGCAGAGGTACGCCACCAGCATCTGGTCCGGTGACGTGGCAACCCAATTCTACAAGGGAGAACGGGTATCTTGGGCGGCTGGACTAAATGAGCAAAAGGCTGCGATGCTGTCCACCATCAATAACGGGCAGCCCAAGTGGGGCAGCGATGGCGGCGGCTTCAACCAGAACTCCGGGAACATTGAAAACCCCAGTCCGGAGCTCTACACCAGATGGCTGCAATTCGCTTCTATGAGTCCGGTTTTCCGCGTCCATGGAACAAATCATCAACAGCGCCAGCCTTGGTACTTTGGTACAACGGCGGAAGAAGTGACCAAGTCCGCCATTCAGCAGCGGTATTCCCTGATCCCGTACATGTATTCTTATGAGCGGGAGGCCTATGACTCCGGTTTGGGGCTGGTGTATCCCCTGCTGTTCGACTATCCCGACGACGAAAACGTGGCTGACTACTCCGATGCCTGGATGTTTGGGGAGTGGCTGCTCGTTGCCCCTATCACAGAACGTGGTCAATCCGTGAAGTGGATCTATCTGCCGGAAGGCACCTGGATTGACTATAATCGCGGCACTGTTTATGAGGGCGGCCAGTATATTCCCTACAGCCTCAATAGCGAGTCTTGGACCGACATTCCGATGTTTATCAAAGAAGGCGCCATTATTCCGACGCAGGACGTGCAGGACTATGTCGGACAGGAAACTGTGGATTATGTGACGGTAGACATCTTCCCGAGCGGCCGGGAGACCAGCTTCCGCTATTATGATGACGATGGAGAAACCTATGACTATGAGGACGGCGTGTATTTCACACAGGAAATCTCCGCGCAAGGTACCGGAAATACCGAAGTGAAGATCGGTGCAGTCGATGGAAGCCACAACTCCGGATTGGACTACTATTACTTGGCCGTCCATGGCCAGGCGGCTACCGAGGTTACCAGCAACGGGAGCCTGCCCTATTATGATGACTATAATGCGCTGTTAGCGGCGCCTGGAGAAGGCTGGACAGTGGGCAAGGATGTGTATGGGGATGTAACCTATATCAAGGCCTATGCCGCTTCTGACAGCAACAGCACTTACACGCTCGAAGGCAGCAGCCCCGTCGATGCGGATGGCCAGACCTACGAAGCGGAGTATGCTTCCCTTTTTGGCGCTTCTACAGACACGCAGGCCTCTGTGAACCAGAATCACTCCGGCTACTCCGGAGCGGGGTTTGTCGACAAGCTGGAAGCCGCTGGCGCCGGCGTTACCTTCTATGCTAAGGTGGCCAATGCGGGTGATTATGACGTCACCTTCCGGTACGCCAATGGCGATGCAGCAGAGCGGTCTCTGTCGGTCTATGTCAATGGGTCTTATATCGGCAAAACCATAATGCCCTCCACCGGACACTGGGACACCTGGGCGGATTGCCTGATGCAGCTTCCGCTGGCGGCAGGAAACAACATCATCACTCTTAAGCATGAGGATGCCAGCGGAGACACCGGCTATGTCAACTTGGATTCTTGCACCGTGCCGTTCTATCCGGAAGTGATCACCGCAGAGGCCGAGAACGCCGCGCTCTACGGCACCGCCGGCACAAATCAGGATCACTGGAATTACAGCGGAAGCGGCTTTGTTGACGGGATGACTTCCGCCGGTGCGGGCGCTGAGTTTGAGATTACGGTTCCCAAGGACGGAAGCTATGAGGCATCTATCCGTTACTGCAATGGCACCCAGGCCACGGAAGACCTGAATCTGTATGTCAACGGTTCCTATATAGAGACAATCTCTTTTGGAAGTATCGGCGGAAACTGGAACGAGTGGCAGGAGCTTACCCAGACGCTGGAGCTTGATGAAGGCCGGAATGTCGTTGCGCTGCGTTACGACAGCAGCAACTCCGGCAATGTAAATCTGGACAAGCTGTCAGTGAAGACAGAGCCCGACGCCACAATTTCGGTCCCCTTGGTGGACAATGGCGGATTCGAGCGGGACACCTCACAGAGCAGCGCCTGGACAGAGTGGCACCCTGATGGTCAGGCAGTGGCCTATGGAGTAGACTCCGGATCTGGCACAAATCCGCCAGAGTCCCCATATGCCGGCGATAAGCGGGTTTACTTCTACAGCAGCAGTGCATACCAGCAGAGCATCCACCAGGGAATCAATCTTCCGAATGGAACCTATACCGTTCAAGCCTGGATAAAGGTTTCCAATACGGCTCCAGACATTGGACGCATGGAGGCCACTGGTTACGGAGGCGACAGCATTTATGTTGATATGCCTTATGCAGGAACCGGGTGGAGGCTGGTTGAGACGGATATCACCGTTACAACAGGCTATCTGGACATTGGGTTGTACTGCTCCAGCCTAGGCGGTACAACTGTGCATATAGACAATGTTAAGATTTTGAATAAATAGCGGAATTTAATGAGTTAACTAAAAGATTATTATTAAAATATACTTAAATCGAAGAACATACCCGAAGAGGGACGGGCCTCCGCCAAA
>OGGG01001866.1_pt1 | contig 14880 bp, 7 predicted proteins | sample 1571201 | NCBI WGS metagenome assembly OGGG01 (sample SAMEA2581946, study PRJEB24529) | metagenome | biome: Human gut stool | place: China | collected 2011 | reverse complement strand
TAGCCCTGGATGAGGCGGCGGAGATCCTCAAAGGTGCCGGGAGCGCGGAAGCCGCCCTTCTTCATGGCGGCGATCATGGCCCGCTGGCACTTCTCCACGTAGCCCTTGAGCACTTGGCACACCTTTTTCTTCACCCACTTGCCGCCGTAGATGTTCACGTCCACCTCGCGGTTGTAGATCTTGAAGATGATGAAGTCGGTCAGGCCGGGGACCACCGGCTCGGCCCCCTCGGACAGGAGAAACTCCTCCAGATTGTTGTTGCCCAGGGGGGAGTACTTGATGTAGATCTCGCCCACCACGCCGACCCTTACCTTGGGCTCCCCGGCCACGGGGATGGCCTTGAAAGCGGCCACAATGCGGTCAAAGTTGGCCACCATGCTTTGGAAAGAGAGGCCCTTGCCCTGGTTCATGGCCTCCAGAAGCTGGGTCTCCACCGCCTCAATGGTTTCGTCAGTCTGGCCCCGGCTGACCTCGTAGGGGCGGACCTGGTTGGCGGTCTGTACGATGATGTCGCCGTACATCATGGCGAACACCGCCTTGCGCAGGGTGTTGAGCCCCAACTTGAAGCCGGGGTTGGGCTCCAGGCCCGACAGGTTGACCGAGATGACGGGGATATAGCTCAGACCCGCCTTCTCCAGCGCTTTGCGCAGCAGATGGATGTAGTTGGAGGCCCGGCATCCGCCGCCGGTCTGGGTGATGAGCAGCGCCACCTTATGCATGTCGTACTTGCCGCTCTTCACCGCGTCGATGAGCTGGCCGATGACCAGCAGGGCGGGGTAGCAGGTGTCGTTGTGGACGTACTTGAGCCCCTCATCCACGATGCCCCGGTGGTTGGTGGTGAGCATCTCCACGTGGAAGCCCTCGGTCTCCAGAATCCGGGCCATCAGGCCGAAGTGCACCGGGAGCATGGTGGGGAAGAGGATGGTGTACTCCTCCTTCATCTCCTTGGTGAACAGCAGCCGTCCGTTTTCGTCGTATACTAATTCTGCCATAACGGGTATTCCTTTCGCTTGCAATGGGAGCGCCGCGCGCTCAAAGGGGGGTGGCCCCCACCGACTCCCGAGCCGGCGGCGAGCTGGCCGTCAATGACGGCATCAAACTCCTGTTGTGCTATAAAAAGTCGGGATGGTCAGCCCCGGGCATCCTGCGCCTGGCGGGCCTCCATGGCGGCCATCAGGGAGCGGATGCGGATCTTGACCGCCCCCAGATTGCTGATGTCGTCGATTTTGAGCTGGGTGTAGAGCTTTCCGCCCTTTTCAAGAATGTCCCGCAGCTCGTCGGTGGTGATGGCGTCGGTGCCGCAGCCGAAGGAGACCAGCTGCACCACCTGCATGTCGGGCTGGGTGCATACATAGCGTGCGGCGTTATACATACGGCTCTGGAAGGTCCACTGGTTGAGCACCTTCCGGGGGGCATAGCCCTCCAGATAGCTCAGAGCGTCCTCGGTGACCAGCACGAAACCGAAAGAGGTGATCAGATCGTTGATGCCGTGGTTGATCTCCGGGTCCACATGGTAGGGGCGTCCGGCCAGCACGATGATCCGCCTGCCCTGACGGCGGGCCTCATCTATGATCTCGCTGCCCTTGACCCGGATCTGTGCCATGTGGGCTTCATACTCAGCGTAGGCAGCGTTGGCAGCCTCCTGCACTTCCTTCTCGGAGATGCCGCCGAAATACTTGGGCAGCACGTCCTTCGCCATCTTGTGGACGAAATCCTTCGGGCGATGGATGCCGACGTAGTCGTAGATGAACTTCTGGCCTTCCAGCTCCGGGCAGTTGCCGGCGAGGACTTCGGGATAGTAGGCCACGACGGGGCAGTTGTAGTGGTTGTCGCCGATGCCCTCGTCGTTGTTGTAGGACATGCAGGGGTACCAGATGGCGTCCACGCCCTCCTCCACCAGGGCCTCCACATGGCCGTGGAGCAGCTTTGCGGGGTAGCACACGGTGTCGGACGGGATGGTGTGCTGGCCCTTGAGGTAGAGCTTGCGGGAGGACTCGGGGGAGAGCACCACCTCGAAGTTGAGGCGGGTAAAGAACTCGAACCAGAAGGGCAGGTTTTCATACATGTTCAGCCCGAAGGGGATGCCCATGCGGCCCCGGACGCCGGAGCCGTTCCCCTTGCCCTGGAGGGCGCGGAGCTTCTTGTACTTGTAGGTCATCAGATCGGGGTTCTCCACCTTTGCCTTGCCCAGGGGGCGGGAGCAGCGGTTGCCCGAGATGAAGCGCCGCCCGCCGTCAAAGGTGTTGACGGTGAGGGAGCAGTGGTTGGTGCACAGGTTGCAGGTGGTGGGCTTGGCGGTGTGGGAGAAGGACTGTAGAGCCTCCTCGCTCAGCAGCGCGCTCTTCTCCAGGTGCAGATCCCTGGCATAGAGGGCTGCGCCGAAGGCCCCCATGATGCCCGAGATAGTGGGGCGGGTGACGTCCCGGCCCAGCTCCAGCTCAAAGGCCCGGAGCACCGCGTCGTTGTGGAAGGTGCCTCCCTGGACCACGATGTGCTGTCCCAGGTCATCAGGGGAGGCGGCGCGGATGACCTTGTAGATGGCGTTTTTCACGATGGAGATGGAAAGACCGGCGGAGATGTCCTCCACGCTGGCGCCGTCCTTCTGGGCCTGCTTGACGCTGGAGTTCATGAATACGGTGCAGCGGGAGCCCAGGTTGACCGGGTGCCTGGCCAGCAGGCCCAGCTTGGCAAAGTCGGCGATGGTGTAGCCCAGGGCCTTGGCAAAGGTCTCGATGAAGGAGCCGCAGCCGGAGGAGCAGGCCTCGTTGAGCATGATGGAGTCCACCGCGCCGTTGCGGATTTTGAAGCACTTCATGTCCTGGCCGCCGATGTCGATGATGAAGTCCACATCCGGCATGAAGTACTTGGCGGCGGTGAAGTGGGCCACCGTTTCCACCAGACCGTAATCACAGCGGAAGGCGTTCTTGACCAGTTCTTCGCCGTAGCCGGTGGTGGTCACGCTGGCCACCTTGAGGCCGGGGTGCTCTTTATAGATTTTCAGCAGCTGCTGCCGGATAAGGGGCAGCGGATTGCCGAGGTTCGGCTGATAGTTGGTGTAGAGGATCTGGCTCTGCTCGTCCACGACCACCAGCTTGACGGTGGTGGAGCCGGAGTCGATGCCGATATGCACCGGGCCGCACTGAGCGCTGAACGCCACCCGCGGCACGCTGTGGGACATATGGCGGGCATGGAATACCTCGTACTCTTCCTTGTTGGCGAAAAGGGGCGGCTCGCTGGCGTAGGTGGCCGTGGCGGCGTACTCATCCAGCGCAGCGGCCACATCCGAGAGGACGAACTCCTTGTCGGCGTAGAGGGCAGCGCCCAGCGCAACGTAGAGCAGGCTATTCTCGGGGCAGGTACCGGTGACGCCCAGTGCCTCGTCGAAGCTCTTGCGCAGCACGGTGCTGAAGGTCAGCGGACCGCCCAGATAGAGGATATTGCCCTGGATGGGGCGTCCCTGTGCCAGACCGGCGATGGTCTGGTTGACCACGGCCTTGTAGATGCTGGCCGCGATGTCCTCGGTCTTTGCGCCCTGATTGATGAGGGGCTGCACATCGCTCTTGGCGAAAACGCCGCAGCGGGATGCAATGGTGTATGTACGGGTGGCCTGTTCGGCCGCCTTGTTCATCTCATCGGCACCCATCTTGAGCAGCGTCGCCATCTGGTCGATGAAAGCGCCCGTGCCGCCGGCGCAGCTGCCGTTCATGCGGACTTCGGTGCCGTTGGTCAGGAACAGGATCTTTGCATCCTCACCGCCCAGCTCGATGACGCAGTCCGTCGCAGGGACGAACTTTTTGACCGCCACGCGGGTGGAGAACACCTCCTGCACAAAGGGCACGCCGCAGCTGTCGGCCAGACCCATGCCGGCAGAACCGGAGATGCTCAGCAGTGCCTTGTTTCCGTGCAGGTGCTCTGCATCGATACGGCGCAGCAACTCCTGCGCCTTTTCCAGAATATGGCTGTAATGACGCTCGTATGTTGAATAAATCAGCGCATCATGTTCGTCCAGCACCGCGCACTTGATGGTGGTGCTTCCGATGTCAAGACCTACTCTCACTTGCTTTTCCTCCTGAGGAACAATATAAAAATACAGTTGTATTATACTCAAAAATTGGGATACAATCAATCCAGTCACCATATTTTACACGCAAAAAATAGTATTTTCCGCTCAAAAAGTTAAACATTTTGTTAAATTCACGAATACAGCTCCCCTGTTTTTCTACATTCCGGTTAAGATTCTTTACTCAGAGTGATTTTTACACAAAAACGCCCTGCCCCGGAAAAGCCCGGAGCAGGGCGCTGAACATCGTATCATTCCATTTTATCGGACAACAGAGCAAGCTCCCGCAGGATCTGCCAGCGCAGGCCATCAGCTGTGGTGAGTGCCGGATGGATGGTGTGCAGTTCCACACTGCCCTCAATGGGAAACATCGTTCCTGCCAGCGGGATGCGCACCTCTGCCCGGGTGCCGCTTCCGGCACCGCGCGGCGTGAGGGAAAGCACCCACCCCATGTGGGCGCAGTAACGGCGGCAGAGCAGCAGCCCTGCCTGCACACCGCCCAGGAAGCGGCGGCGGTTCTCCATCCAGTTTTCACCGGTGGGCAGGCCGCAGCCGTCGTCCTCCACGATCAGGTACAGATCCTCGTCGTCCCGGGTGAGCCGGATCTTGATCTGCCCGCCGGGGCTTACGGCCCGCAGGGCGTTGGAAAGCAGATGAAACAGCAGCTGTTCGGCCTCCTGAGCATCCGCCTTGACATAGCAGCGCCGGAACGGGCTGTGATCCACGGTCAGTCGGATGCCCAGCTGCTTCTCGATCTCCGGGGCTATCTGGGCGGCCTCCATCAGGATCCAGCACAGGTCTACCGGCTTCATGGACGGCTTGTCGTTCATCTCCACTTCCAGCAGGCCCATCATCTCCCGCAGGGTGCGCTCCAGGCGGATGCTCTCCTGCCCCATATCCTCCAGCGCCTGCCGGGTCCTTTCGTCTCCGGTCCGGGCCAGATGCATCTGCAGGTATTCCCGGTTCTGGTCCATGATGCGCAGGGAGTGCAGCAGCACGCTCTCAAATTGTTTGCGGGGGAAATCCCCCATCCCGCTCTCTTTTGCCATTCCGTTCTCTCTCTTTTTTCTCATCGTCCGGCCTTCCGTCCCTGCGTTCCGCTGTCGATCAATTTCTGGCGGCCCGCATAGATCAGCTTGCCCAGGGTAACGCTATGCCCCATCAGGCCGTAATCCTGCTTGAATTTCTGCCAGGCTTCGGTGTTGTATTTTTCCACCCCGTCGATCAGGCGGCGCATCCCGCAGTCCACAGCGGCCACTGTGGTGTGGTGTTCCTCGGCCACAGTCTGCAGGATCTCCTTGCGCACGGCCAGCTTCCGCTCCGTGCCGCATACGACCTGCAGCGCAGTGGTCAGATATTCACAGTTCACATCCGGCTGCTGGATGCCCCACTCCGCATAAAGCTGCTTGCAGAACGGCAGCACCCAGAAGATGCCGATGTCCGTAGAGCTGCGCAGATCCAGCAGCAGATCCAGCAGGCTGCTGCGCTCCGGCAGGTACTGCCTGCCGTCCGGCCGCAGGAACGATGCCGTGGCATCGCTGTACCAGTCATCCCCCTGCAACAGCAGCAGCGGGCGGTTATGCAGGCTGTTGAGCCGCTTGAGGAACTCATACCCATCCATATCCTCCAGCTGGCTCGAAAGCACCACGATATCCACACTGCGCTGCTGGCGCAGCTCCCGCAGCAGCTCCTCGCCGCTGTGGAAGCAGACACAGCAGATCGCAGGATTCTGCTCCTCCAGATAATTTTTCCGGACGCGGATCTCCCGCTCGTCGTAGCTCAAAAGCGCGACATGCAGCTTTGAAACGAGTCGTTCCGTCAATCCAACCTTCCCCTTTGCCTTAAAATTGCCGCACTTTTCTTCCGTGCGTACTGTATGATACTATTTTATAAGGCCCTGTGGAAAGATTCAATCCCCGAAAAAACGTCACTATGCGTCGAACCGTGCAGGAACGGCGGCTTTTTGCGTCTTAATTTTTGGTAATTTACGTCATAAAGTGTCGATTTTTGTTTCTTTCACCTTCTTCAGCATAACACCATCTTTCCCGAAAAGCAATGGTTTGTTCACATTCATCTGATACTATATCTACGTTATTTTGTTTTTTGTCCGGCATTTCCCACACGCCGCCGGGCACGCATAAGAAAGGCCTGCCTATGCTACAACTGAAAAAGATCCGCAAGGAATACAAAACCGGTGACCTTGTACAGACCGCACTGAATGATGTCAGCCTGAACCTGCGCGACAGCGAATTCGTCGCCATCCTGGGCCCCTCCGGCTCCGGCAAGACCACCCTGCTGAACATCATCGGCGGGCTGGACCGGTACGACAGCGGTGACCTTGTCATCAACGGGATCTCCACCAAAAAGTACACCGACCGCGATTGGGACTCCTACCGCAACCACACCATCGGCTTTGTGTTCCAGAGCTACAACCTGATCCCTCATCAGACCGTTCTGGCCAACGTGGAGCTGGCCCTGACCATTTCCGGCATCTCGGGCGCAGAGCGCAAGCGCCGCGCCACCGAGGCGCTGCAGAAGGTGGGGCTGGGCAATCAGCTGCATAAGCACCCCAGCGAGATGTCCGGCGGCCAAATGCAGCGCGTTGCCATTGCCCGTGCGCTGGTCAACAACCCGGATATCCTGCTGGCGGACGAGCCCACCGGCGCGCTGGACAGCGAGACCAGCATCCAGGTCATGGAGCTGCTCAAGGAGGTGGCAAAGGACCGGCTGGTGGTCATGGTCACCCACAACCCGGAGCTGGCCCAACAGTACGCCACCCGCATCGTGAACCTGAAGGATGGTGTCATCCGCTCCGACACCGCCCCCTACAAACCTGACACCGCTCAGCTTGCCCCTGCCGTTCACAAGAACATGGGCCACTCCTCCATGTCGTGGTGGACCTCGCTGACCCTGAGCTTCAACAACCTCTGGACCAAAAAGACCCGCACCCTGCTCACGGCCTTTGCAGGCTCTATCGGCATCATCGGCATTGCGCTGATCATTTCCCTGTCCACCGGTGTCAACCAGTATATCGCCGACATGGAGCGGGACACCCTTTCCGAGTACCCGGTGCAGATCCTGCGCAGCGGCATGGATCTGACCAGCCTGCTGTCTGCTGACCTGCCCGGCCAGCCCGCCGCCCCCGACCTCGGCAAAGGGATGGTGCCGGTGCGCCAGCTCGTGACCCAGATGGTTTCCGGCATCACCTCCAACGACCTGAAGAGCCTGAAAACCTACCTCGAGAGCGATGCCTGCAGCATCGGGGAGAGCGTTTCCTCGGTGGAGTATTCCTATAATGTACAGCCCCAGATCTACCGCCAGGACCCGGACGGCAGCATCCGGCAGGTGAACCCGGATTCCTCCCTTTCCGCTCTGGGCATCAGCTCCGCCAGCTCGACCAACAACATGATGTCCAGCATGATGAACACCAGCGTGTTCTACCAGCTGCCCGCCAGCGATGCCCTGTATCATTCCCAGTACGAGGTCAAGGCAGGCCGCTGGCCCGAAAACTACAACGAGTGCGTTGCCGTGCTGGGTGCGGATGGTTCCATCACCGATTATGCCCTCTACGCGCTGGGCCTGCGGGACAACGCCGAACTGGACAAGATGATCCAGCAGTTCGCCCAGAACCAGAATGTGGATGTGCCCGAAGATTTCAAGACCTACCGGTACAGCGATTTTCTGGGCCGCACCTTCAAGCTGGTCAACGCGGCCGACCGCTACCAGTACGACGATGCCCACAGCACCTGGGTGGATAAATCGGACGACAAGGCCTTCCTGCAGGAGCTTGTGGCCAACAGCGAGACCATGACCATCGTGGGCGTGGTGCAGCCCAGGGAAAACGCCTCCGCCGCCATGCTTTCTTCCGGCATCGCCTATCCCGCCTCCCTGACCCGGCATGTCATGGACACCGCCGCCCAGAGCAGGCTGGTGCAGGATCAGATTGCCGACCCGCAGACCAATGTGCTGAACGGTGAGCCCTTCGGCACCGAGCGAACCGCTGCCGTGGACATGGCTTCCCTCTTCTCCATTGACACCGACCAGCTCGAGAGCGCCTTCCAGTTCGACCCCGGAAAGCTGGATCTTGACCTGAGCGGCGCGTTCGACCTGAGCGACGGTTCCGTAGATTTTTCCTCCCTCATTGACCCGGACAACTTCCAATTTGATCTGGCCGAAACGCCCGGCATCGACATGAGCGCCCTGACGGACGTGTTCGCCAACATGGACATTTCCATCCCCGCCGACAAAATGCAGCAGCTGGCCCAGAAGGTGATGACCGGCTACAAGGATTACATCATCGGCAACGGTATTCTGGGGCTGGACAAGATCGGTTTTGACCAGTATCTCGCCAGTGACCAGTTCCAGCAGCTGATGAAGGATTCCATGGGCAGCCTCATCGATACCGCTGCCCTGCAGGAGCAGTTTACTGCCGCCATGCAGCAGGTCATGGGCAGCATGATGTCAAACTTCTCGGAACAGATCGCCGCCGGATTACAGACCCAGCTGGGCGCTGCCATGGAGCAGGCCATGGGCCAGATCAGCACGAATCTGCAGAGCCAGATGACCGAGCGCTTCTCCTCTCTGGGCAGCCAGATGGAAAGCGCGCTGAAGATCGACGCAGATGCGTTCCGGAATGCCATCCGGTTCAACATGACTGAGGACGATCTGGCGGAGCTGATGAAGTCGAAAATGATGTCCACCAGCGCCACCTACGAAAGCAACCTGCAGGCCTTTGGTTATGCCAGCGAGGACGACCCCAGCCAGATCAACATCTATCCGCTGGACTTCGAGCAAAAGGCGAAGGTCCTCAATGTGCTGGACAGCTACAATGCCGCCATGCGTGAGCAGGGCGCGGAAGACAAGGTGATCCAGTACACCGATGTGGTGGGCACCCTGATGACCTCCGTGACCAGGATCATCAACATGATCTCCAACATGCTGGTGGCCTTTGTCTCCATCTCGCTGGTGGTCTCCTCCATTATGATCGGCATCATCACCTATATCAGCGTGCTGGAGCGCCGCAAGGAGATCGGCATCCTGCGTGCCATCGGTGCTTCCAAGCGGAACATCTCCGAGGTGTTCAACGCCGAGACCTTCATCATCGGCCTGTGCTCGGGCCTCATGGGCATCGGCCTCAGCAGGCTGCTGCTCATTCCGGGCAACATGCTCATCCAGAAGATCGCCGCCGGCACCAGCGTAGTGGCCGTTCTGCCCTGGAAGGCCGCTGTGGTGCTGGTTGCGCTGGCAACTGTGCTGACCATTCTGGGCGGCTTCATCCCCGCCAAAACCGCTTCCCGCTCTGACCCTGTCAAGGCTCTGAGAGCAGAATAAGATCACTTTTCCAAAGAGACTGTTGCACAAGCCCCAGCAAAAAAGACCAGAGTTGTTTCGCCAAACGGCGTTACAACTCTGGTCTTTTGCTTTCTTTCATGTGAACAGTGCGGCGGCTTCTTTACCACTCTTCTTCGTCAGCGCCCACCCTTGTGCGGCGGAACATGCTCTCCACAATGGCGCAGTATTTATCCGCCAGACAGACGATGACCGCCTCGCGGCAGGTCGGGATATGGCGGAAGGTCAGGGGCCACATGTGGCTTGCAATGACGTTCTGCTCCTTTTTGGTAATGCCGAACACCCGCTGTGCGTTCACACAGGCAGACCCCGGGTGGGAAAAGCCGTGCATCTCAAACAGATGCCGCAGGCCGTGGAAAGAGCCCTGCTTGTGCCAGTCATAGAGATAGAAATCGTGGAGGAAGGCCCCCACGGCCAGCGTGGTCTCATCGGCTCCCAAATGGAAGCGGTGGTTGATCCAGCAGCTGACCACGACCACATTCTTGCAGTGCTGGTAGGTGGTCACATCACCGTGCTGGATAAACTCACGCATTTCCTGCACCTTGGGGTGATGGTCGTACTGTTCCAGAATAGCGGACAGGCGCTCCCGTTCCGTTTGTGAAAGCTGCATGGAAAATTCCCTTTCTTTTTGTCAGAAACGCTCAGCTCAGCTCCGCAGCTGAACCGGGTTGGAGCTGCCGAAGTTCTCAGCGGCCGAAGGATTTTCGCGGGTCAGGCTCAGGTCCACCAGATACTGCTTGCCGTCGCCCAGCGCCTCCAGCTCGGCCAGCTTGGCCTCGGCAGAAGCCTTGTCCGGGTACCACTGGATGAGGAAGAAGTTTTCCTCCTCCACACCGTAATACAGCCACTGGCCGTCTGCCCGCAGCAGGTCGTCCAGATGATCCACCTCATCGCCATCGGTCAGGCCCAGGCCCTCCTCGGCGTAGACATTTTCAGGTTCCACCTGCAGCACCTCAATGACCTGAATGGCGCTCTGTAAGTATTCATCCTGCGAAATGCTCTTGTCCGAGCGTTCCCAGCCCGTCAGGAATGCCTGCATCAGCAGGTTCTTCACGGAGATCTCCGGCTTCATTGCCATAACATATTCCTCTTTCCTCGTTTGTTTCCGCTGACCAGTATACGCTAAAAATTGTGAAAGGTCAACTATTTCTTTATGAATTTTTTGTAGCAACGCACAAAAGGCATTTTGTTCCAGTTCATTTCTGAACTTTTTATGAAACCCCTTGATTTTTGACCCGCATCGGTGTATATTAGCACTCGAAAGATATGAGTGCTAAGAAGATGCAGCATCGGCTGCTTCTTCTGCATTGCCGCTCCTTTTGCGAGGGGCCGGATCTGAATACTGTACAAAAGAGGTTTTGTATTATGGCGAAGAAAGAATTTCAGGCTGAAAGCAAAAAGCTGATGGACATGATGATCAACTCCATCTACACCAACAAGGAGATCTTCCTGCGTGAGCTGATCTCCAACGCTTCGGATGCCATCGACAAACTTTATTATAAGAGCCTGACCGATCCTTCCGTAGGCATGAACAAGGGCGATTTCCGCATCCTGCTCACCCGCGATAAGGACAATCGCCTGCTGACTGTCTCCGATAACGGCATCGGCATGACCAAAGAAGAGCTGGAGCAGAACCTGGGCACCATCGCCCACTCCGGTTCTCTGGACTTCAAGAAGGACAACAAGGACGAGAACATCGATATCATCGGTCAGTTCGGCGTGGGCTTCTACTCCGCCTTCATGGTCGCCGACAAGGTCACCGTCATCTCCAAGGCATACGGTGCGGACGAAGCCTGGCAGTGGGAGTCCAGCGGTGCTGACGGCTACGAGCTGACCCCCGCCGAGAAGGACACCGCCGGTACTGACATCATCCTGCACATCAAGAACAGCACCGATACCGACAATTACGAGAACTTCCTCGATGAATACGGCATCGTGGCCATCGTCAAAAAGTACAGTGACTATGTGCGCTATCCCATCCAGATGGAGCGGGAAAAGAGCCGCCAGAAGCCCGAACCCGATCCCAAGCCCGAGGACTACAAGCCGGAGTGGGAGACCTACACCGAGCTTGAGACCCTGAACAGCATGGTACCCATCTGGAAGAAGCAGAAGAGCGAGGTCACTGACGAGGAATACGCCAGCTTCTACAAGGATAAGTTCAACGATTATTCTGACCCTGCCCGCGTCATCGTGAGCCGCACCGAGGGCACCGCCAACTACAACGCCCTGCTGTTCGTGCCCAGCCACCGCCCCTATGATTTCTACACCAAGGAGTATGAGAAGGGTCTGGCTCTGTACGCATCCGGCGTGCTCATTATGGAAAAGTGCGCAGACCTTCTGCCCGATTACTTCAGCTTCGTCAAGGGCATTGTGGACAGCCAGGATCTGAGCCTGAACATCAGCCGTGAGATGCTGCAGAAGGACAACCAGCTCAAGCTGATCCACAATGCACTGGAAAAGAAGATCAAAAACGAGCTGCACTCCATGCTGGTCAACGACCGCGAAAAGTATGAGGCATTCTGGAAGGAGTTCGGCCGTCAGATCAAGTTCGGCGCTTACTCTGATTACGGGATGCACGCTGAGCTGCTGCGCGACCTGCTGCTGTTCTGGTCTGCCAAGGAGCAGAAGATGGTCACTCTGCAGGAATACGTGGACAAGATGCCCGCCGAGCAGAAGTACATCTACTTCGCCGCCGGTGACTCCACCGACCGTCTGGCAAAGCTGCCTGCCGCTGAGCTGGTCATGGACAAGGGCTACGACGTCCTGCTCCTGACCGAGGATGTGGATGAGTTCTGCCTGCAGATCATGCGCACCTACCCCCGCAAGGATGCCGAGGGCAAGGACGGCACCGTCGAGTTCAAGAACGTCAACAGCGGCGATCTGGGCCTCGAGACCGAGGACGAGAAGAAGGCCGCCGAAGAGGCTACCACCGCCAACAAGGCTCTGTTTGACGCCATGAAAGACGCTCTGGACGGCAAGGTCAAGGAGGTCAAAGTCTCCACCCGCCTGAAGGACCACCCCGTCTGCCTGTCCGCCGACGGCCCGCTGTCCATCGAGATGGAGAAAGTCCTCTCCAAGCAGCCCGGCAGTGAGGGCGTCAAGAGCGACAAGGTGCTGGAGCTGAACGTCAACCACCCCGTCTTCGCCGTGCTGAAAGCCGCACAGGAGGCTGGCGATACCGAGAAGCTCAAGAAGTACAGCGCTCTGCTCTACGCACAGGCACAGCTCATCGAGGGCCTGCCCGTGGATGATCCCGCCGCTTACGCCGAGGCCGTCTGCAGCCTGATGCAGTGATCTTTCCCTGCGTTCCCGGGCCGGAGGGCGCTGCTCCCTCGCCTTCCGCCTGACATCATAATTTTCTTCCCTTAACAAGAAGGCCGCGCTCCGCTGGAAAAGTGGAGCGCGGCCTTTTCTTTTGCACTGCCCGCCGCAGTAAGGTTTCTCCATATCGCGGCCCGCTCCCCCGCCGGGACGCGGCAGCGGGAAATTTTGGCGCAGTTACACAATGCTTTCCCGGTTTCGAAAAAACTTTTGTCTCAGTTGTAATTGATCCGAGATTTTTATTCTGCATCCCCGCCGGACAGCCCCGGCGGGGATTTTTTGCAACTTTTCATTGAAATGCAACAATAACACATGGTTTTTTCCGGACAAATCCTTTACTATAGGATTAGAAGCGGGCTGTATCGCCCACACGAAATAAAAAAATATCTGTCTGTCAGGAGGAAGATTCCATGATGAAGTCCATTCCCGTATGGAAGCAGGAGCTGTCCGACGGCGTCCACGCCGCACGCCTCGCCTCCCTGTATTGCTGTTCTCCCGCTGAGACGGCCTCTGAAGCCGCCCGTTACACCGCTGTGCTGGACGGGCTGGAAAAGACCTTCGGCTCCCACGCTGAGGCTGGCCTTTACAGCGCACCGGGCCGCACCGAGATCGGCGGCAACCACACCGACCACCAGCATGGCCGGGTGCTGGCCGGCAGCGTGAACATTGACATGATCGCTGCCGCTGCCCCCAACAGCCTGAACCAGCTGCGTGTGCAGAGCGAGGGCTATGACCTCTGTGTCATCGACCTTGGCGACCTTGCTGCCCGCAAGGAGGAAGAGAACACCACCATGGCCCTGCTGCGGGGCGAGTGCGAGGCCTTCAAGGAGCGTGGCGCTGCCCTCTCCGGCCTGGACGTGTATATCTCCTCCAATGTGCCCAAGGGCAGCGGCGTTTCGTCCTCTGCCGCCTTTGAGGTGCTGATCGGTGTCATCCTGAACGACCGCTTCATGGCCGAAAAGGTCTCCCCCATCGCCATTGCGCAGATCGGCCAGTGGGCAGAGAACGTCTACTTTGGAAAGCCCTGCGGCCTGATGGATCAGATGGCCTCCAGCGTGGGCAACATTATCACCATCGACTTTGCCGATCCTGCCCACCCCGATGTGGAGCCGGTGCAGGTGGATTTCTCTCAGGCGGGCCTTGCCCTCTGCATCCTGGATTCCGGTGCAGACCACGCCGACCTGACCGATGAGTACGCCGCCATCCCCAACGAGTGCCGCGCCGTAGCCGCTGTCTGCGGCGGCGAAGTCCTGCGGGATGTGCCCTTTGAGACCTTTATTGCAAATCTGCCCGCATGCCGCAAACAGTGCGGTGACCGGGCTGTGCTCCGGGCTTTCCACGTCTACGCTGACAACCAGCGCGTTGCCCAGCAGGTAAACGCCCTGCGCGCCGGTGATTTTGAGACCTTCCTGCAGCTGGTCAACGAATCCGGCACCAGCAGCTGGGAATACCTGCAGAACGTCATCCCTGCCGGGTACAAGGAGCATCAGGAAGTGGCTGTGACCATTGCCGCTGCAAAGCATTTCCTGAACGGCGCGGGCGCTGTCCGCGTTCACGGCGGCGGCTTTGCCGGCACCGTGCAGGCCTTTGTGCCGCTGGAGAAGCTGGATGCCTTCAAGGCTGAGATGGAGGCCATTCTGGGCGCAGGCAAGTGCCACATCCTCTCCATCCGTCCGGAAGGAGGTGCCGTGCTGTGATCTCTACTGCCATTCAACAGCTCGTCAACTATGGGCTGGACACCGGGCTCATCCTGCCCGATGACGAGATCTACATCCGCAATCAGCTGCTGATGACCATGCAGCTGGACAGCTTTGCCGAGCCTGAGGGGGATATCTGCTACACCGACCTCGAGAGCATCCTGAAAACGCTGGTGGACGATGCCGTGGCCCGGGGCGTGTGTGAGGACAATTCCACCGCCCGCGATCTGTTTGACACCAAGCTGATGGGCGTGCTGACCCCGCGCCCCTCCATTGTCCGCGCCAACTTTGAGGAGCGGTACGAAAGCGAGGGTCCCCAGGCCGCCACCGACTGGTTCTATGAATTCAGCCAGGATACCGATTACATCCGCCGCTACCGCATCAAGCGGGACGTGAAGTGGGTCACCAAGACCCCCTACGGCGATCTGGATATCACCATCAACCTCTCGAAGC
>OGGG01001865.1_pt1 | contig 14890 bp, 11 predicted proteins | sample 1571201 | NCBI WGS metagenome assembly OGGG01 (sample SAMEA2581946, study PRJEB24529) | metagenome | biome: Human gut stool | place: China | collected 2011 | reverse complement strand
TCGCGCGGTTTTATATTGTCTGTGAAGCGGTGATGTTAGGAACACTAAAAAGTCCGCTCATTGTCTGCGGCGTGTCGGACACATCCCGCGGATTGTCAAAACGTGGAAAGACACGGAATTGGATATAAAAAGCGGCCGAGAAGAAATTCTCGCATTTTGTTCCAACGAATATCCTATGCACTGTTTCTGTCTGGAACTTTATTGCATCTTACATTTTATTGTGACCAGCAATCTATTCTCCGCCCTGTGTGCGAGCCTCATTTTGCGCTTCTTTTGAAAAGTTTAAGGTTTGGGAAATTGACAAACGCACAAGTCATGATAAAATTAACGTTGGCATGCAAAAAATGTGTAAAGAAAGTGTAAATAAGGGAACATATGAAAATAAAATTATATTTTGATAAGGGTAATTTGGGCAGACTTGCGGTGGCGATGATCTTCGCCGCGGTATTGTTCTGGAAGATCGGCTTTTCGGTGTGGGCGCTGCCGGTATTCGGAGCGTGCTATTTCCTATTTAAGAGCCTGGAGGTGGAACTGTCAGAGAAGATCCCGTGGGTCTGGACCGGACTGATGATCGGCGCCAGCAGTATTTTCACGGCGTATCATGTGCAGTATCTGCTGCTGGATGCAGAGCTTCGCGCCAAGATCACACAGCCGAAGATGCTGCTCAATATCTTGTGCTGTCTGGTGGTATTTCTGGCGGTACAGGTTTTTACCAATAATACGGGACTTACCTGCATGATTTCCCACATTTTTCTGGTGTCATTGGCGGGAATCAACTATTTCGTATATCTGTTCCGCGGGAACGAATTTATTTTCAGCGACCTGAAATCCATCCAGACCGGACTTTCGGTGGCGGGCAATTATGAGTTCGTGATGGATGACCGGGCGGGCTATGTGATTCTGATTTCCACGCTCTATGTGGCGCTGATCCGCAAGCTTCACGTTTCCTTTAAAAAGAGAGTGCCGATGGCGATCATCTGTATCTCTCTTGCCGTGCTGAGCGGCGTGTATATCGGTCATAAGACGGAGTACATAGTGACAGAGACCTGGGAGCAGAAAGGAAGCTACCGCAACGGATATATTCTGAATTTTGTGCTGAGTGTAAGAGACTGTTTTATTGCTGCGCCCGACGGGTATTCCAGTGAGGCGGTGAAAGCGCTGGAAGAGCAGTATTCCGGCGGGGATAGCGGCGGGAAGAAGCAGGGAGAGAAAGACGCTGCCTCGGCATATGCGGATGTGGCGGCTGATCCGGGAGAAAAGCCGACCATTATCGTGGTCATGAGCGAGTCGTATGCGGATCTTTCAGTGGTGGGAGATTTTTCCACGAATATCGATGTGGCGCCTTATTTCCACTCCCTGAAGGAGAATGCCATTCACGGATATGCGCTGTCCTCCGTGTTCGGGGCGAAGACGCCGAATTCGGAGTGGGAGTTTATGACCGGGAACTCCATGGCATTTCTGCCGAGCGGTTCCGTGGTATACCAGCAGTATATTTCCAAGACGCCGACCTCGATTGTGTCCAACCTAAAGAATGACGGTTATACCTGTGTGGCAATGCATCCGTACTATGAGACCGGATGGAGCCGCAACGCAGTGTATCCGGATCTCGGGTTTGATGAGACACATTTTATCGACGATTTTGACCAGACGAAGCTTCTGCGGGAATATATCACCGACCGGGAACTGTATGAGAAAATCATTGACCGCTATGAGAGCCGTGCGGCGAATGAGGATCTGTTCATCATGAGCATTTCCATGCAGAACCATGGCGGTTATACGGAAAAGTACGATAATTTTGATGAGAAGGTACGCCTGCTGGGCTTAAACTATCCGGACGTCAATCAGTATCTCTCTCTGGTGCATGAGAGCGATTCAGCGTTGGAGTATCTGATCTCCTATTTTCAAAATGTGGAGGATCCGGTGGAGATCGTATTTTTCGGCGATCATCAGCCGAGCCTTTCGTCCAGCTTTTATCCGAACTTAAACGGCAAGGGACTTTCGGGACTGACCGAGGATGAACTGGAAGATCTGTATACGATACCGTTTTTCATATGGACGAACTATGAGAGCACGGAGGTGGAATTGCCGATCACCAGCATCAATTATCTCTCGACGCTGGCGCTGGAGCGGGCAGGAATAGAACTTCCGGCGTACAATCAGTTCCTGGCGGATATGATGGAGACCATTCCGGCAATCAATTCCAGAGGCTATTATTCCAAGTCCGCCGGCGGATTTTTGCACATCGAGGAAGCGACGGGTGAGGAAGCGGACTGGATCCGGAACTATAATATTTTGCAGTACAACAACATGTTTGACAAAAAGGAAAAGAGTGAAGTATTCTTTCCTTATCTGAAGTAGTATTAAGAAAGCAACAGAGATACAGCTTTTTAGCGGGCAATGTGTATAAGAAAAATGTGGAGGCGAAAAAATGGAGAGAGTGACACTTGGAAAAACAGGGATTACCGTCAATAAGAACGGGTTTGGCGCACTTCCGATCCAGCGGATCAGCACGGAGGACGCCGTGAAGCTGGCGCGAAAGGCATATGATGCCGGCATCACTTTTTTTGATACCGCGCGGTTCTACACGGACAGCGAGGAGAAGCTTGGAGAAGCGTTTGAGGGCATGCGGGAAAAAGTCTATATTGCGACGAAAACGGCGGCTGCCAACGCGGACGAATTCTGGGAGCAGCTTGGCATTTCCCTGCACAATCTGCGCACGGATTACATTGACATCTATCAGTTCCACAATCCATCCTTCTGCCCGAAGCCGGGCGACGGAACCGGACTTTACGAGGCGATGCTGGAAGCGAAGGCACAGGGAAAAATCCGCCACATCGGTATCACGAACCACCGGCTTGCCGTGGCAGATGAGGCGATCGAGTCCGGACTTTATGAGACGCTTCAGTTCCCGTTCTGCTATCTGGCGACAGAGAAGGACATCGAGCTGGTGGAGAAGTGTAAGCAGGCGGGAATGGGATTTATTGCAATGAAAGCGCTCTCGGGAGGATTGATCAACAATTCGGCTGCAGCGTACGTGTTTGAGGCACAGTATGAGAATGTGCTGCCAATCTGGGGCGTGCAGAGAGAGCGGGAACTGGACGAGTTCATTTCCTACATTGAACATCCGCCGGTCATGACGGAGGAGATCGCAGCGGTGATTGAGCATGACAGAAAAGAACTCTCGGGCGAATTCTGCCGTGGCTGCGGTTACTGCATGCCATGTCCTGCCGGAATTGAGATCAACAATTGTGCGAGAATGTCCCTGATGCTGCGCCGCGCGCCGTCGGAGGCACAGCTGACGCCGGAGATGCAGGCGAAGATGAAAAAAATTGAGGGCTGCCTGCACTGTAACAAATGCAAGAGCAAATGTCCGTACGGACTGGACACACCGGCACTGCTTGCGAAGAATTATGAAGATTACAAGCGGGTACTGGCGGGAGAAGTCAGCGTAAAATAAGAGATGTGCAGATATGCAGAACGACATGCAATGCGCGTAATGCACACGCGAGGCGAAGAGGAGTGGGAGAATGAAGAAATACGAGACAGTCATTTTTGATCTGGATGGAACACTTTTGTATACACTGGAGGATCTGACAAAAGCGACAAACTATGCGCTGCGCAGGATGAATATGCCGGAGCGCACACTGGATGATGTGCGCCGGTTTGTCGGAAACGGTGTGGCGCGCCTGATCGAGCTGGCGGTTCCGGAGGGAACGGCACCGGAAGTCTTTGAGCAGACGCTTGCGATTTTCCGGGAGTATTATGATATTCACTGCAATGACAATACAAAAGCCTATGACGGAGTGATTGATCTGCTCCGGGAACTGAAGGCGGACGGATATGCGCTTGCGATCGTGTCGAACAAGCCGGATTCTGCAGTGAAGGAACTGGCGGAGATTTATTTTGAGGGAATTGTGAAAGTGGCAATCGGCGAGAGTGCCGGAGTGGCGAAAAAACCGGCGCCGGATACGGTCTATGCGGCATTAAAGGAGCTTGGCATGCCAAAGGAGGGCGCCGTGTATGTCGGAGATTCCGAGGTGGATGTGATGACAGCGAAAAATTCCGGTCTGCCGTGCATTTCCGTCCTGTGGGGATTCCGGGAGGAAGCGTTCTTAAAAGAACATGGTGCAGATCATTTTGTCCGCGAACCGGAGGAGATCAGAGATTTCCTGAATGCGTAGGTCTGTTGAGAAATGTTTCACTTTTAGTAAGGAAGTACCATTGCATGATTTTTGTACATAAAGTACAATAAAAATAATGAGAAACACAGAAGAGTTGTGCGGAATCACAACAAGGAAGGCGGCATGGTATGAACAGAAGAAGTGTGAAACATACGTTAACGATGACCTGTCTGATGCTGGTATTACTGGCATCCCTGTTGCTTGGGGCAACTTCCATTTTCAGTATCCGGAATACGACCAATATGGCGCTGACGGAATATGAAAGTGCGATGGATTCCGGTTACAACACAGAGATCAAGTCTGAGGTCCAGACGGTGATTGCTGTGCTGCAGGCAGAATATGATAAGAGCCAGGCAGGGGAACTGACAGAGGAAGAAGCGAAAGCAGAAGCGAAGGAGATCGTCCGCGCCATGCGTTACCGCGATGACGGAAGCGGATATTTCTGGATTGATGATACGGATTACAATCTGGTAATGCATCCGATTCTGGCGGAGCAGGAAGGAAATAACCGCTACGATCTGGAGGATCAGAATGGTGTCATGATCATCCAGGAGATTATGAAGGTCTGTAACAGTGCCGACGGAGGCGGATTCAATGAATTTTACTTTACGAAGGCGGACGGTGTGACGGTTGCGCCGAAGGTAGCATATTCCGAGTTGTTTGCACCGTGGGGATGGGCAGTCTCCACCGGTAACTACGTCGATGACATGCAGGCAGAGATGACGGGTGTGGAAGGACGCATCAACCAGAAGTTCGAGGTTCTCTGCATTGTGATAGTGATAATGATGGCTGTTATGCTTGTGATGGCGTTCGTGTGGGCGAGAATCTATGCGGCGAAGCTCTGCAAGCCGCTGGTGGAGATCCAGGGGCTGGCATCCAGACTTTCCGACGGAGATCTGACAACGACCGTGAACGTAAGGGAGAAGAACGAGCTGGGAGACACGGCAGAGGCACTCAATGCCGCGCAGAAGCAGATTGTTTCCCTGATAGGAAGCATCAGCACGGCATCAACAGATCTGCGGAATGCACTGCAGTCGTTTACTGGTAATTTCTCCTCGATGCAGGAGTCCATCGGAAACGTTGCGGTTGCCGTCAATGAGATTGCGGAAAACAGCACGACGCAGGCAGGATCCACGACGGAAGCGTCCAACGGTATCATGACGATCGCGGAAGGCATCGAGAAGATCTCCAGCGAGATGGAAGAACTGGTCGGCAATGCCAATCAGATGCAGGAGTATTCCAATAAGTCGCTCGCTAAGCTTCGTGAACTGATCGATACGAACAATAAGACAGAAGCGGATATCGAGTCGATGTATACACAGACGGAGAGTACCAATGCATCCGTCAATAAGATCAGCAAGGCGGCGACGCTGATCAGTGAGATCGCGGATCAGACGAATCTGCTTTCACTGAATGCCTCGATTGAGGCGGCGCGCGCAGGAGAAGCCGGACGCGGATTTGCGGTAGTTGCGGAAGAGATCGGAAGTCTTGCGACACAGTCGGCAGATACAGCGCATGAGATTAACGACATTATCGGAGAGCTGACAGAGAATTCCGAGAAGTCGATGGGCATTATGGTACAGATGAATGATGCGTCGAAGCAGCAGGTAGAGGCGCTGAATCATACCAGCGAGATGTTTCTGGATATGCAGAAGGCACTGGAGGCGTGCACGAATTCCATCCGCGTGGTGACGGATATGATCCGCACTGCGAATGAGGAGCGTGAGAAAGTTACCCAGAGCATCGAGGTGCTGACGCATCTTGCGACAGATAATGCGGCATCCACGGAGGAGACTTCCAGTATGACAACCGAACTGGAGGGAACGGTGGAGCGCTCCAGCGGAATGATCGAGAAGCTGGAGGGCGACATGAAAGTGCTTGCAGACAGCATGGAGCATTTCCGGTTGTAGGAAGACTGCGGCAAGAATACAAATGATAAGATGAGAATGAAAGCGGGCGTGTCAGAAACTGACACGCCCGTAATTTCATGTCTGCAGATATTCTGCGAATGTGAAATATATAGCTGGGTACGAATAGGGAAAAAACCTTTTATATTTCACATGCTGCATCATATGCTGATTTAATGGCATGATCGATATTGCTCGGACGCTCTCCGGCACAATCGCCAATATAATGAAGCGGGAGCGGACAAGCCGAAAGATCCGGAAGATTCTTTCTTGCACCAACAGCCATTACAACGAAGTCGGATTTGATCTCTACTGTCGAAGTTTGCGCTTCTTCTGTTTTTTCAACAATAACAGCATGATCATTGATCTCTGATAATTTTGCGGAAGTAAGGATCTGGACATTGGAATGCTCTAATTCACGCATCAAAGTTGGGAGAATCGTGCTGCTTTCTTCCTTTGCAATCTGATCCATCATTTCAATAATTGTAACGTTACATCCGCGGGCAGCAAGGTATTCCGCAGTTTCAACACCTACAAGACCACCGCCGATGACAGATACGTTGCCGAATACAATTTCTTTTTTAGCAAGAATATCCCATGCACTTGTAACGATTGGAAGATCTTTGCCCGGAACGGGAATGATTGCATTCGTTGCACCTGTTGCAACAATTACTTCATCAAACGAATCATAGTCTTTTCCGGTAAATTCCTGACCCAGACGGAATGTCACTGATAATTCGGGAAGCACGTTAAGATAGTAGTTAATGCTTCTCATCATTTCTTCTTTTCGGGGTGGAACGCTGGCAATAAGAAGCTGACCACCGATCTGGAGTGACTTTTCAAATATAGTTACCTGATGGCCTCTTAGAGCAGCGACACGTGCTGCTTCAAGTCCTGCAATTCCTGCACCGATAATTGCAACTCGCTTTGCTGTGACTGCAGGAGTAATCTGACGGCTTGTCTCATAACCATTCTCGGCATTTAATACACAGCTTAGGAATGCACGGTTCTGGATATTGTCTGTACATCCTTTATTACACATCATACATGTTCTGACATCGCAGCAGTGGCCATCGGCACACTTGTTTGCAAAATCAGGATCGGTAAGCAGTGAACGCCCGAGTGCAACGATGTCAGCAGAGCCATTTGTAATAACGGCTTCAGCAGCTTCCGGTGTTACAATACGACCAACCACGGATACGGGAATGGAAACGAGTTCCTTGATTTTTTTAGAGTATGAAACCATAAAACCGTATGGCTGTGTTCCCATGGCAGGGATGGTATCTCCCATATTTCCGGTGTGGTTAGCCTGCGCGACATGCAATGTGTCAACACCGGCAGCTTCTAATTCTTTTGCAAAAATGCAGGCCTCATCAAGTGGAAGACCACCTTTTCCCCGAAAGCCGTTATCTCCAAGAGGAGTTACGATTGGAAGCTTGTAGTCGATAACCATATCTGGGACAATTGCTTTTAAACGCCGTACAAGAGTTAAGGCGAAACGTGTACGGTTTGCAAGGTCTCCGCCATATTCATCTGTTCTGTGATTTAAAATAGGAGAGCAGAGCGATCCGACAAGGCGGTCTCCATGTACTTCGATACAGTCAACGCCTGCTTTGTGGGCTAAAACAGCACAATTTTCCATGTGCTTAATAATTTCATCCAGTTCTTCCGCAGTTACTTCATTTACAAAGTGCTGCATATCATGGTGAAGTTTGGCTCTTGCCTCCTGCATTTTTCCCTGGTGAAACATTTCGTTTAAAGCTGCGACGTTATAGTCTGGATGGAACAGCTGGATTCCAAGCTTTGCACCGTATTTATGACATGCATCGGCAAGCCGCTGGAAGCCTTCTGCCTGTTGAGGAGAGTAAAGTTTTGGCGTAGGAGAGAATGTTGAAAGAGGAGCAACGTCTCCAATGACAATGTATCCAACACCGCCTTTTGCAAGGCGTTCATAGAAACGAAAACTCTGTTCGCCGATAGAACCATCTTTTTCTTCGTATCCAGTTGTAAGTGGGGGAAACATAATACGGTTTTTAAATTCAATGTTTCCAACTTTAATGGGCTCTAATAATTTCATTGTGCACACGTCCTTTCAAAATGATTAGCTTATTTCAATGGTGTTAAAAACTCTAATATGAGCCTGTCTAATTCAGCTCTTGCAGAACCGCTTGCAAAGTTGTGATTTGCGCCTTCAATTGTTTTGTAACTGCATTTGCCATTATAGAGTGCTTCATATCGATGACAGGTAGCATCATCTACCAGATCGTCTGCCGTTCCTCTGATAAGAAGAACAGCACCTGTATATCCCGCTGCGGATGAAAACGGTTCATACTGATATAAATCATGGTTAAAAGAAGTAGGGAAGCAAAGCCCTTCTATATCTGCTTTTGTGATTCCCTGTGCTTCCATTGCCTCGGCGCGGTCTTTACATCCAAACCACATGCCGGCTCCCGGGCACATGAGTATGAGAGCATGTGGATTAACGATAGGCGCAGCAGTGGCAGCTGCATAGCCGCCCATGCTCTGGCCTGATAAAATAATTTTATCAGGATTGGCAAAATCCTGCTGTTTTGTCCAGTTTATAATATCTTCGATATCATGTAAGATACCGGTGAATGTCATGTCCTCGAACTCACCGTCGCTTTCGCCATTTCCGTATAAATCAAAGCGGACGCTGGCAAATCCGTTTTCAGCCAGAAATCTGGCTGTGTGGGTATAGATATTTTTGTATCCGCTTTTATTTCCGGTAAATCCGTGTACGTTAATGATGGCGGGGAAGCGCGAGCCTTCATCCGGAATATTTACAATTCCGCGTAAGACATGACCTGAGCGGTTTGTTATTTCAACTTGTTTTGTCAATGCAAGATACCTCGGTTTCTGAAGTTATTCTGCGTTTGCAGCATTTCGTTTGTCTGATAAATTCTGTAACATTTCAGCTGTTTTCTCTTTTGTAAGAGGGTATACAAACTTTAATACAAGTACAGCTAATAAGTACCCGGCTACATATAATCCGGTATATGTTTTCCAGAGACGTCCGGAGAATGCTTCGCTCTGAACGGCCTCATTTACGTTAAAGCCTGCGATTGCAAGTGCAAAGCTGCTCATACTTCCGGATACGGCATTAGCAAGCTTACGGAAAAATGTATATGCAGAGTACACGATACCTTCGTTACGTTTTCCGGTCTGAAGTTCCTGATAGTCAATTGCGTCATTTACAAGGGCCCAGACTAATACCTGGAAACCGCTGACACCAAGATAACAGATTCCGTTGATAATAATAAAGAGCATTGGGTTCTCAAGAGGGAAAAAGAATAAAATAGCATAAACAACAACTGAGAAAGTTGCACTATACATAATCCATTCTTTCTTTCCAAATTTCTTTGCAACAAATTTTGTCCCAATGAATGCGATAAGCGACCAGATAACGCTTAACATGCCTGAAACTGCCATAATGGCGACATTTCCGAAATAGTCACGGAATAAGTAGGTATTTAAGCCGTTTACCATACCGGCACCAACGATACCAATAAAGCTGGATAACATAACACCAAGTAAAGCTTTGTTTTTGGAGATGGCTTTCAGCACGTCTAAATAGTTAAGCTTCTCTTTTTCTTTGGCAACTGGCTCGGTGATAATACGCTCCTTGCACCAGTGTGATGTAAACATAAGGCAGATGAAACCGATAACAGCACAGATGGCTGCCATAATAAGGAAGTGGCTTGGTACAGGCTGGTTGTCTTTGTATAAGAATAATGGACCGGCAATAACGATGACGGTCATAAAGATTGTGCCGCCAAGACTTCTGAAGCGTGAAAGGTCGGTCCGTTGGTTTACATCATCTGTCATAACACTTGAAAGACTTCCAAATGGTACGCTTACACATGTGTACATAATTTCATATACAACATATGTGATGAACATGTAAGCAAGACGGGCACCATAAGCAAAATTACTTACGTTGACGAAGCCTAAGATACAAAGGACTGCGGTTGGAAAAGCAAAGAATTTAATCCACGGAATGAATTTGCCCTTACCCTTGTTCTGGTGACTGTCAACAAGTGCACCGATTAATGGATCGTTTATGGCATCCCAAAGCTTTGTGATAAGCATAAGGATTCCTACGTGCACCGGGTTGACCTTCAGCACCAGGGTATAAAAAATAGCAAGATACATGGCTCGGAACTGTTCTGTACAGCAACATCCCAAATCGCCAAGAGTGTAACCGATTTTGTCCTTCATGGAAAATGGTCTTGTTTCTTTCATAATAAAATACCTCTCGTTTTTGTGTTGTTTTGGTAGCTACATGTTCATTATATGGGGATTAGAGAGATAAACATATACAAAAATTGCTTGCAAACTATGGAAAATTGATGTATTGTATAAATTGACAAAATGAACAAAAATATGGATGCTGGAATGTGCAAAATTAACATATGAAAAAACAGAGTTATGAGATGGAATATATAAAAATAGAAGATAGCGGACAGCGCAGTTTTGGACAGAAGAAAAACCATACAATTATTTTTGTGACGGGTGGTGTGGGATATTTGCGTCAGGAAAATGAAAAGGCGGTCTGTACCATGGAGGACTTAATATTTGTTAAACCTGGCAATAAAGTGAAGATTGAATATCGAAAAAACAAATATCCGTTAGAGCTATATGTGCTCTATGTGGGAACAGAGTTATTGCAAAGCTTATCAGATGAAAATACAAGACTTGACGAGGCATTTGATATCGTTCCCTTTCAGGTTAAGACAGTTCATTCTGAGAGTGAATCTGCCATGCTTATAAAGAATATTTCCAAAAAGCTGTATTCAATGCTTAAGGAGCCGCCTAAATTTGCACACACATTGTATGAGAAAAGCCTGCTGACAATGCTTCTGGTACTTGCGCTGCGGTCGTCTGTCAAGGAGGACGTACAGTTAAAATTAAATAAGAAAAAGCATGTTGTAATGGATGATATTTTCATATATATAAGAGAACACCTGACGGAAGACATATCATTGGAGCGCCTGGAAAACGAGTTTTATGTAAGCCGCTATCATATTGTGAGGGAATTTAAGAAGATGACAGGCGAAACACCACATTCATATATTGTAAAGAGCAGACTGGACTTGTGCAGACACTATATAGAGCAGGGAAAAAGTATCCGTGAGGTTTATGAACTTGGAGGATTTGGTGGATACAATCATTTTTTCAGGGCATTTAAGAAAGAGTATGGTGTTACGCCAATGCAATATTATAAAAATTTACAGATTGACAGGAACGAAAGATAAATTGATAAAAATAGCAATATCATGTTTGAAATAATGCAACGGGTAACGGACGGTTTTCCGAATAAATTTTTCAGTTTTCCATATACTAACTCCCAAGCTAATATATAGCAAATAAGAGAGGCTTTATCTACAGAGATGAAAACAGACAAAGCGCTCTTGCGAAAATAAAGTATTGGAGGAAAATTTATGAAAGCAACGGGAATCGTGCGTAGAATAGACGATCTGGGCAGAATCGTGGTGCCCAAGGAAATCCGTAGAACGCTTCGCATACGTGAGGGCGATCCGCTTGAGATATTTACCGACCGTGAGGGAGAGATCATATTAAAAAAGTATTCACCCATTGGGGAATTGAGCCAGTTTGCCGGGGAATACGCCGAGAGCCTGGCGCACACGACGGGATATCTGGTGCTGATCACGGACGGAGATCATGTGGTCGCAGCGTCCGGAAGCGGCAAGAAAGATTTTGAGGGCAAGCCTATCAGCGGGCAGTTGGAGGAGATCATCGGTGAGCGGAAAAGTCTGGTGGCTTCTGACGACGAAAAGACGTTTGTCAGACTGACGGCGGACGATGCCGGCGAGTACAGGCAGCAGGCAATCAGCACGATTATCTGTGAGGGGGACGCCATTGGCGCAGTGATCCTCTGCTCACGGGAAGAACGGGAGAAAATGGGAGAGACAGAGAGCAAACTTGTCGCGGCGGCGGCAGGCTTTCTGGGCAGACAGATGGAACAGTAGAACAGAACTGGAAAAAGGCATTTGAAACAGTGTGTTTCAGGTGCCTTTTTGGGCATATGCCTTGAAAGAAGCCGGGAGACATGATAATCTCATAAGGCAAATGAGTTTCATGGAAAGTTAGAAAGGTGGAAACATATGAGCGAAAAACCTGACGTGACGATGGGGGAAATGACCAAAACAAATGAAAAGTCTGGCAGGAAGGTGCCGAAAAAAATCATATGGACGATCGGCGCAGTGGCTGTGGCGGCAATTATTTTGATCATCGGAATTTGCAACGGAGCATTTTTAAGCAGAAGAAATAAGATCCTGCTTGCGACAAGAAATACATTAAAAGATATGCCGCAGGTTGTTCAGAATATGACTGCTGCAGATATTATAGCATCCGGGAAATATACGATTGGTGTAAAGGCGGATATCAACGGGAAAGACTTTGATGGAACATTTAAACGGGAGGATACACAGTTACAGGCAATGGGAACGTTTTCAATATCCGGCAGTGAGGATATCGAGTTCCTTGCAAGCCTGGATGAGGAGCAGCTTAGCACATCCATTCCGGTGCTTACAGACGATCTGCTGGTATACAATTACAGAGAAGAGAAAGACGGCTACATAGTGGATCTTCTGGGAGCGGATGGGGTTGCAGCGATCGATGCGGCACTTCGTGAACTTACCTCGAAAGAAGAACAGAACAGAGCGGCGCAGGAGATCCTGTCCGTAATATACGATGAGTACAAGACGCTCGATATAAAAAAAGCAGAAAAAGAAGAATTCATAGTGGACGGCAGCGTCAGAAAATGTAACGGGTATGAATTTACCGTCACAGAGGATGAACTTCTGCAGGTAATGGATGGAGTGAAGGAGGTATACGATGCGTATTATGGTGGAGCAGCAGATGCATTGAAGCTGAAGCTGGGGGATGACTTTTCGCAGCTCAGAGATAGAGCATGCAGTATGGGGGATATCAATGTAAAAGTCTACGTGTACCAGAATAAACTGGCAGCGGTTGTTGCGGAGGCGGAAAATTCTGATACTGCATTCCGCCTGCTGTTCAAGGGAGGAGAATACAGAATGCAGAATCTGGAATTGCTCGCAGAGGATTTGGAGGGTGAGCATTCCATGCTGGAACTGACAGGAAAAGCAGCAGGGGAAGAAGGGGTCTATGAGTTTTTGCTTGATAATGGTGAGCATGATATAAACCTTGTGATTTCGATCAGTGGGGAGGTTCAATTTGAAAAAATGAGCAGCGACAGAATAGATGTGGGCAACATGTCTGAAGCAGATCTGAGAAAATTTATTTTGCGTACGGTTGGAACAATCATCACAAGCCACATCAGGTAACCGCAAGACGGGGATAAGAATACCAGTATCCCGGAGAGAGATGTGACAGCAGCCGGGCGTGTGAGTGGAGATGAGACTGTATTGCGGTGCATGGAGATTGGAAAGATACAGAGAAGAACAAATATGGCAAAATAAAGCCAAGATGTGTAATTGTTCCACAGTATGGATCTGTCCTATAATGAGGACAAAGAAAAAAGAAAAAAGGCGGCGTCTGACGGGGGAGAAGACGATCAGATGCTGCGGGCAGGGGGAAAACATGGAGAAGTATGGTTTTGGCGTAGATGTCGGGGGCACAAGCTGCAAACTTGGTCTGTTTACAGACAGCGGGAAACTGATGGAAAAATGGGAGATTCCAACGGATACCAGTGAACAGGGGGAACATATTATAGAACATGTGGCAGCCTCACTGGAACGCAGACAGAGAGAGCGGGGGCTTGCGGATGAGCAGATCATAGGCGTCGGCATTGACACACCGGGAATTGCCGGGCGGGATGGAGTTGTCAGAGGCGCTGTGAATCTGGGATGGGAGGCATGTCCGGTGCAGGAGCAGTTAAAGATGCGCCTGCAGAAAAAGGTCTGTGTCTGCAACGACGCAAATGCGGCGGCTCTCGGAGAACTGTGGCAGGGCGGCGGCAGGGGGTACCGCGATATGGTGATGGTAACGCTTGGAACAGGCGTGGGCGGAGCGGTCATCCTGAATGGGAAAGTGCTTGCAGGCGCCCATGGAATCGCGGGCGAGATCGGGCATATGACCGTGTTCCACAAGGAGACCGAGCGGTGTGCCTGCGGAAAATACGGGTGCGTGGAGCAGTATGCTTCCGCAAAGGGACTGATCCGCATAACGAGAAAATTATTGGAGAAAAAGGATCCCTACACGATACTCGTCGACACACCGGAACTGTCGGCAAAACAGATTCTGGATGCGGCAAAGAGAGGCGACCGTCTGGCACTGGATGCTGTGGAGGTTCTGGGAAAAGCGCTTGGAAGCGCGCTCGCAGCAGTGGCGGAAGTGATAGATCCCGAGGTCTTTGTGATCGGCGGCGGAATCGCCGGGGCGGGAGAGATCATCCCGCGTATCGTACAGAAGTATTACAGACCCGATGTACTGCCGGCAGGTGCGGACATTCCGTTTGAACTGGCACGTCTGGGAAATGATGCCGGCATGTACGGCAGCATGAAACTTCTGCTGGACTCCTCAGAGGAAAAATAACTGCCGGATTTCTGAAGCATAGAACGGCATATGTTTTATATGGAGAGAGAGAAAACGATAAGTTCCAGATGCAGCCGGCAGCGGCATTCTTTGGAGTAAAATCCGAGTATTTCTTCCGTGCCGCGTCGGACATCGAATTCTGTGTCTTTCCACGTTTGGACAGTTCACGGGGAGTGTCCGACAAACCGCAGACAATGAGCGGACTTTCTGGTGCCCCTAGTGGCACCGCTTCACAGACAATAT
>OGGG01001857.1_pt1 | contig 14947 bp, 10 predicted proteins | sample 1571201 | NCBI WGS metagenome assembly OGGG01 (sample SAMEA2581946, study PRJEB24529) | metagenome | biome: Human gut stool | place: China | collected 2011 | reverse complement strand
CCACAATCCTTATTATAATGTAGAACTAATGACCGACCATAAGCGCAGCGACCAGACCTATCAGTATGATCAGGATCAGGACGGCCGTTTCTTTATCCGTTGCAGCAGTTGTGACGACCCGGATACGGAAGCGGACTATTACATCGTTCACTTTACCCTCGCCATGGACTTAATTCCCGATGGAAACGTGTATTTGAACGGTGAATTATATAATAATGTATTGGACGAGAAAAGTAAGATGGGCTATAATCCGGAGACGCATCAATACGAGAAATCCGTCTTACTGAAACAAGGCAGTTACAACTATCAGTACCTCTTTGTCCCTAACGGACAGACCGTAGGACAGACCGGCCCTATCGAGGGTAATTTCTTCCAGACGGAGAACGAATATAGCATTTACGTCTACTATTGTCCAATGGGAGCACGGTATGATCGTTTAATCGGTGTAACTAGTATCAGAAATACAATGCCCGTGCTATAATTATTCGCGTAAAAGGCATACTTTTACGCATAAAATAATTGAGCATGAAAACGAGACGTATTGTTATCAGTACCGTATTATTAGTCGGGGGACTTCTCTCGATCGTTCAAGTCATGCCTAAAAATCCACTGTTGATAGGCGAAAGGTTATTTCCGTATGGAGGATGGATACAAGTGATACTTGCCATGCTATACGGTGGTTGGCTCTGCTATAAGATGCAAGATCGGCAAGAACGTCCCAAATGGAGAAAACGAGCGTGGTTGTTATTCTCGATCGTTTTTTTCGGGCAACTTGCTCTAGGGATTTTTGCCGATCCTATTTTCCTTATGACCGGGAAACTGCATTTACCGATCCCTGCGGTAATCTTGGCCGGACCGCTTTATCGCTTCGAGGGATTATTCATGCCCATACTTTTTATCAGCACCTTATTACTATCCGGTCCCGCTTGGTGTAGCCAGCTTTGTTACTTCGGGGCATTCGACGCATGGAGTGCCCGGGGAAAATTGGAACGAAAAAGGTTCCCCTATCACAAGCAAATGCGATACAGCATATTATTTCTGGTTATGTTGGGGGCCATCCTACTCCGAATATTCGGAGCGAGCGGCAGGATAGCCACCGCTTTTGGAATAGCGGTCGGAGTTATCGGCCTACTTGTCATGCTATTGTTTTCCAGAAAGAGACGGAAGATGGTGCATTGCAGTAGTTATTGTCCGATCGGGACTTTAGTGTCTTTCCTCAAATACCTCTCTCCTTTCCGGGTACGACTGACCACGGATTGTTGCCATTGCATGGCTTGCACAAACGCTTGCCGTTATGATGCCCTACATAAAGAAGAGATCGAGAAGGGAAAGATCGGCTATACCTGTACCTATTGCGGAGATTGCCTCTCCGCTTGCAAGCACGGGGCTATAGAATATTATTTCCCGGGATTGCGCCCGACTACTGCCGAGCGCCTATGGATCGTCGTAACGGTCGTATTACATACTTGTTTCTTGATGATCGCACGAATCTGAGCCGTATACTTGCTTGCCCATTATATAAGTACATACCGTATTCCGGTCATCGCCGAGGGTTTGCAGGCCAAACAGCTTATTCTCGATCGTCCATTTATCTCTCGAACGAAGATACTCCATACGCAATTTCTGGACAGAGGTAGCGGCATAATCCACGACTATGAAATCCGCTTCACGGCCAGGGAGGAAACTTCCGATTCGGTCGTCCAACGATAAGGCCCGTGCAGAGCCTAGCGTACATTTATAGATAGCCTCCAAAGCTGTCATCGGATAACCGTTCAACTGTTGTACCTTATAAGCCTCTCCCATCGTACGCCACATAGAGAAAGATGTACCCGCACCGACATCTGTCGCCAAGGTAGTACGTACGCCGTAACGGTTCGCTTCCCTCATATCGAATAATCCGCTTCCAAGGAAAAGGTTCGAGGTCGGGCAATGGGCGATAATGCCTCCCGTTTCTCCCAACCGCTTATATTCCCGATCGGTTAGATGGACACAATGCCCGAATATCGAACGATCGGTCAACAATCCGGCACGCTCATAGACCTCCAGATAATCCGCATGACCGGGACAGAGCGATAAGACAGATTCAATCTCTCCCAGATTCTCCGAAAGATGTGTCTGTATATAGGTACTGGGATATTCGGCATGTAAACGACCGGCAGACTTTAATTGATCCGGCGTACTGGTTATGGCGAAACGGGGCGTGATCACATAGTGATTCCGTCCTTTCCCGTCCCAATCCTCGATTAAGCTACGGCAGTCCAACTCACCCTGATGCGTGGTATCCATCAGATAATCCGGAGCGTTCCGGTTCATCATCACCTTTCCAGCCAAGATACACATATTATACTCCGTAGCCACGGAAAATAATGCGGTTACGGAAGCAGGATGAACCGTGGCATAAGCGGCACAAGTCGTAGTTCCGTTCTTCACCAGTTCCTTCACGAAAAAGCGAGCGATATCTTGTGCATATTCCATGGAAGAGAAAGCTTCCTCGGCGGGAAACGTATATTCGTCCAGCCAATCCAGAAGTTGCTTGCCATACATTCCCTGTATCTCCGACTGGGAGAAATGGATATGGGAATCAATAAAGCCGGGTGTAATCAATTTACCGGAATAGTCTGTCACCGGGAAATCCGGGTAACGGGAACGCATCGCCTCGAACGGCCCCGCCTCTACAATCTTTCCATCAACAACAGCCAGTTCCCCATCCTCAAAATAGCGGTAAGCCTCCACATGATCCAGCGGGGAAGCGATCAAATAGAACACTTCTCCCCTATATAAGTTCTTCATCATGGTCAAATAACAATTCGTTTATTTAATTGGTTCCACGTGCAAAGCGATGTGCGTAGCCTGACCGAACTTATCACGCAGATTCTGTTCGATCTCTTTCGTCAAGTCATGGGCACGAGTCACGGTTATCTGTCCGTCCACCCGTATATGCGCCTCGATAGCAAAATTATTACCGATGCGGCGGGTACGTAGATTATGCGGGCTCTTTACCTCGGGAACCTCACTAATGATCGCCAAGATCTCATCCTCCACCTCCTTCGGCAAAGATTTCTCCAATAAGTCATTAATCGCCGGGATCACTAGTTGTAAGGCTACTTTTACGATAAATAAACTGACAATCACAGCCGCCAACGGGTCCAGCACACGCCAATTATCCCCCAACAAAATCGCCCCTCCGATACCTAAAGCCGTACCGATCGAGGAAAAGGCATCCGAGCGATGATGCCAAGCGTTAGCGATAACGACTTGACTATTCTGCTTCCTTCCTACCCAAACCGTAATATGATACAGTAATTCCTTGATCACGATAGAGATAAGAGCAGCAACTAAAGCGATCATTCCCGGACTTTCCAACGGAATCCCCTTGAAATAAAAGTCATAAATCTTGTTCGCTCCCTCCCAGAAAAGGCCAAAACCTACACAAAGCAAGACGATACCGACAATTGAAGTCGCCAAAGTCTCGTATTTACCATGCCCGTAATCATGGCTCTCGTCCTTCGGCTTGGAAGATATATTGACAAAAAGAAGTACGATTATATCCGTTACGAAATCAGATAACGAATGCACCGCATCGGCGATCATAGCGCTACTATGCCCCCAGATACCCGCCACGAACTTGAATACCAATAAAACAAAATTAGCGAATGACCCTAAAAGTGTCACTCGCATAATCTCTTTTTTCCTCGCCTTTGGTGCCTCCTCCATAGAATCCCATTAACAAGATTTACCGGTCATGATGTCCAGCACCAGACGATCCGTCGCCTCCATTCCTTTAGAACCGATAGCGGTCAAGTTCGCGATCGATTTATCCACATCCTCATCGATGATACCTTCCACGGAAGTCACCACCTTATCCTCCATGGCCATCAAAGCGGAAAGCATCGCCGTAGATACGCCACTAGATACTTTCATCGCGCAACTCGGCTTGGCACCGTCACAGATCATTCCGGTAATATTACCGATCATATTCTTGATCGCATAAGAAATCCGCGCCTTATTTCCTCCCATCAAATAGGTGATAGCGCAACTCGCTCCCGTAGCGGCAACCACACAACCGCAAAGGGCGGACAAGCGTCCCAGACTTTGCTTGATATAGATCACCATCAAATGGCTTAACATCAACGCACGGATCAGTTGCTCTTCCGAGCATTGGATATCCTCGGCGAAAGAAAGAACCGGAAGCGTAGCGGCGATTCCTTGATTACCGCTTCCCGAATTACTCATCACCGGGATCATAGCGCCGTCCATGCGAGCGTCGCAAGCGGCGGAAGTCATGATCAACATATGCGTATAAGCGGAATCTCCCATGAACTTACGGCCGAAAGCACCCGAGACTGTCTTGCTTACGGTATGTCCGTAATTGCCTTTCATGGAAGCTTGGGCAGCTTTCTTATTCAACTCGGCCGTTTCTAAAATAAAACGAATCTCATCCAATGGCATTTCCATGGCAAACTCATAGACCATAGAGAAGGAAAGACGTAAATCCTTATTCTCACATACTTCCTCGCCAGAAGCGTTTGCCGTACGTAAATCAGTCAATACCTCCCCGTTTTTCTCTACATATATTATATGGGTATGCTCATGGCAAATGATCACCCTTGAACGATCGTTCCCTGCAGAACTTATAATTTCGATATAAAGTTTATCTACATTCTCTTTTAGGTCTATACTGATACATTTCTTGCAGACCATTTCCTTACCTTCTTTCAATCCCTCCGGAGTCAAGTCTTTCAGCACCTCTAGCCCATAAGCGGACTTACCGATGATCGATCCCAAAGCGATAGCGATAGGCAACCCCACCATGCCAGTCCCCGGGATTCCTACTCCCATGGCATTCTTCAGGATATTGGCGCTCAGATAAACCTCTATCTTCTCTGGCTTACGCCCCAGCACTTCCGCCGCTTTTGCGGCCGCCAAAGCCACGGCAATAGGTTCCGTACATCCGATAGCAGGGATTACCTCCCTGTGAATCAAATCTATAATTTGAGTTTTTATGATAGTATCCATACTGATAGTCTTTATTTAGAATTAGATAGTTAATATACAATAGATTAAGAACAAAACTCAACAACGATATCTCGCAAGGCATCGTATTGTTTTCCCAATGCATCTTCATAACGCAACGCTTCTTCCAGATTCCCTTCTCTCAACAGCGATAGTATATTATTCGATACATCGAATAGATTTACCAGACCTAAATTAGCGGCTATCCCTTTCAAGGTATGCGAATATAGCTTGGCATTCTCCAAATCCCGCTCTACTAAAGAGCTCCGTAATTTCACATACGAACCGTCTGTAGTAATAAATTTATATAGAAACTTTTTGAAGAGGCTATCACTATTCATAAAACGATCTAAGGTATTCTCTTTATCCCAAGCAGCTACATCTATTAATGCGTTATAAAAAGCATCGTTCTCATTCATTTTTTTATGATATTAGTTTTCGTACAAAATTAGGAATTTTATAGACACTACCAACGTTAGCGGTATTCTTTTTCTTTACTTACCGCAACTTGGGTACGGAACGATAATTTTAGTACTTTTGTCGCCTACTTCGGGACCTAGAACGCCCGGGCTGTATTTATCCGATTAATAGAATTGAAAAAGGAATGGGAATTTCATCGCCGCTTGTAGATTTGCAACATCAATATGATCTCCTGCAGAAAGAATATGAATATGAGAAGGAAACATACCGACAGCAATCCGAGCGTACGGGTTTGCGAAAACGAGTGGCGCAGGGCCTCTGTTGGTATCCGGTCACTCCGGGACGCAGTTATTATAACTCCTTAAACCAATTGGTGATCGAGATCGAAAGGACAGAAGACCGGGAGATCGAGCATAATTTTGAGTACGGGCGCCCGATTTGCTTCTTTACGGCAGATATCAGTGGTAAATTTAAGTATCTGGATTTCTCCGCCACGATCAGCTACGTGCAAGAGGACCGGATGGTGGTAGTTCTCCCCACTCCTTCCGCCTTGATGGATATACAAGGAAAAAGCAATGATCTCGGCGTGCAACTCTACTTCGACGAGACCAGCTATAAAACGATGTTTTCCGCTCTCTCGGACGTGATGCGGGCAAAAAACAACCAACTCTCTCATCTTAGGGATGTATTGCTGGGGCAGGAAAAACCGGGACAGCGGGAATTATTCCCGATCCGCTTCCCTTGGTTGAACCGTTCTCAGGAAGAAGCCGTAAATAAGGTATTGGGAGCGAAACAAGTATCTATCGTACACGGCCCTCCCGGAACCGGGAAAACAACCACCTTGGTGGAAGCCATTTACGAGACCCTTCACCGGGAGAATCAAGTGATCGTTTGCGCTCAAAGCAATACCGCCGTAGACTGCATCTCGGAGAAACTGGTAGATAGAGGCATTAACGTCCTGCGCATCGGGAACCCCACTCGTATCAATGACAAGATGCTCTCTTTCACATATGAACGCCGTTTCGAGTCGCATCCGGATTATCCCGAGTTATGGAGCATCCGGAAAGCGGTACGGGATATACAATCCAATATGCGAAAGAAAAGCCGGGAGGAACGGGATACGATCCGAAACCGCCTCTCCCGTTTGAAATTCCGGGCGACCGAACTGGAAGTCAAGATCGATACAGAGCTGTTCGACGAGGCTCGTGTTGTCGCTTGCACCTTGGTTGGCTCCGCAAACCGGGTCATGATGAACCGGCACTTCACGACCTTGTTTATCGATGAGGCCGCCCAAGCCTTGGAAGCCGCTTGCTGGATAGCGATCGGCAAGGCAGACCGGGTCATACTAGCGGGCGATCATCACCAATTGCCCCCTACTATTAAATGTATAGAAGCGGAACGAGAAGGCTTAGGACGTACCTTGATGCAAAAGATAGCCCACACGAAACCGGAAACGGTCTCTCTCCTGAAGATCCAATATCGTATGCACGAGGATATCATGCGCTTCTCCTCCCAATGGTTCTATCATAACGAACTCGAATCCGCTCCCGAGGTAAGTGGGCGGGGAATCTTGCGACTGGACACTCCCATCGTATGGTTCGATACGTCCGAGTGCGATTTCACGGAAAATGCGAGAGAGGAGACCATGAGCCGTGTCAACAGGCAAGAGGCGGAATTGCTCGTGGAACAATTACGCTCCTATATACAGAAAATATCCAAGGAGAGAGTGCTGGAAGAGAATATCGACTTCGGATTGATCTCCCCTTATAAGGCGCAGGTACAATACATCCGTAAATTGATCAAACAAGACGCTTTCTTCAAGCCTTTACGCAGACTGATCACCGTACACACCGTTGACGGTTTCCAAGGGCAAGAACGCGATGTCATCTTGATCAGTTTGGTAAGGGCCAACGAGGATGGAAAGATAGGCTTCTTGAACGACTTGCGGCGCATGAACGTAGCGATCACCCGTGCCCGTATGAAACTGATGATCTTGGGAGACGGTTCCACCCTTACCCGGCACGCATTTTATAAAGAACTCTATAATTATATCTCCCAAAGAGGTAAAATAATCACGATCAACACGAAACAAGAGCATGAACTATAAATTATTGGTACTGGATTTAGACGGTACACTGACAAACAGTAAAAAAGAGATCACCCCATTTACGAGGGAAACCCTTCTGCAAGCGCAGGAAAAAGGATTGCATCTGGTCTTAGCCTCCGGCCGGCCCACCTACGGTATCGTGCCTTTAGCCGAAGAACTGAACATAAAGCAATATGGTGGTTTTATCCTTTCCTTCAACGGCGGTAAGGTGATCGACTTGATGACAGACAAAGTACTTTTCGAACAGGCTTTGCCACCCGATATCGTACCTGTTTTATACAACCGCTCCAAAGAAGCGGGACTGGCTATCCTTTCCTACAACGGTAAATATATCTTAAGCGAGCATCCGGAAAATAAATACGTACAATACGAATCTTTCTTAACCAAAATGAAGATCAAGGCTACCGACGATTTTCTGCGGGATTTGCATCAGCCAGCCGATAAATGCTTGGTGGTAGGCGAACCGGAGATGTTGGTACCGTTGGAAGAGAAGCTCCGCCAAGAATTAGGGAAACGTATCAACGTATATCGTTCCGAGGCATTCTATCTGGAGCTTGTCCCCAAAGGCATCGACAAAGCCGCCTCGTTATCCCGCTTACTAGAGCGAACCCGGATAAAACAGGAGGAAGGGATCGCTATCGGCGACGGTTTCAACGATGTATCCATGATCCGTTTCGCCGGATTGGGAGTCGCTATGGCCAACGCCCAGCCCCCTGTCAAGGCCAATGCCGACCGCATCACCCAATACACGAACGATGAGGATGGAGTGGCTCGTTTCATCCAAGAATTGCTTTGAAAAAAAACACGTACGTATTTTCCGAAAAACATGTACATGTTTTCGCGAGAACACGTACGTGTTTTTTCAGAGACATTTACACCAGTATCGACACAGGCCAATGCCTATACCGGCATACGCCTATACCAGTAGTGCCGTAGGGCTACGCCAGTATAGGCGTGAGCTTGCGCCGATATACGTAAATTCCTTTCATGGAAATGTCTTCTAACTATCAACTATTTTATGTATATTTGTATTCTAAACCATAAAAATAAGACGCCATGAAGTACAAATTATTAGTCTTAGACGTAGATGGGACGTTGCTTAACGACAAGAAAGAGATAACTCCCCGGACCCATGCCGCCTTGTTAAAGGCTCAGCAGATGGGAGTTCATGTTGTATTGGCATCCGGCCGACCCACCAACGGGGTTCAACCCTTGGCGGAGGCTCTTGAATTGAATCATTACGGTGGTTTCATATTATCTTATAACGGAGGTCAGATCGATCCGGCCATGATTCCTTATTTAAACCGGAAGGCGAAGGAAAACGGTTTCGCGATCTTCACATATCACAAGGACTATATCCTAACCGATAGCCCGGAAAACAAACATGTCCAAGAGGAGGCCGAACTCAATAAGATGCGCATCATCGGTGTGGAGAATTTCCCGGAAGCGGTGGATTTCGCACCCTGTAAGTGTATTCTTACCAGCGATGACGAGAACAATCTAGTGGGTCTCGAAAATCATTGGAAGAAACGTCTGGACGGGGTATTGGAAGCTTTCCGCTCCGAGGACTATTTCTTGGAGGTAGCTCCTCATTTCATCAATAAGGGAAATACGTTGGCGGTATTGATGGAGATGCTGAATATCACGACCGAAGAGGTTGTCGCTATCGGTGATGGCGTGGCCGACGTATCCATGCTTCAATTAGCCGGTACCGGCGTGGCGATGGGTAACGCACGCGATTCCGTAAAGGCTTGTGCCGATTTCACGACCTTACCCAATAATATGGAAGGTGTGGCGGTAGCGATCGAGAAAGCGATCCTTGCCACGATCAAACCCACAGAGGTTCCGTTAGATCAACTAAACGCACGGGCCAAACATGCTTTAATGGGTAATCTAGGCATTCAATATACCTATGCGTCGGAGGATCGTGTGGAAGCGACCATGCCTGTAGACGAACGGACCCGCCAGCCTTTCGGTATCTTGCACGGAGGCGCTACACTGGCTCTGGCAGAGACCGTGGCCGGACTAGGTTCCATGATTCTGGCGAAACCGGACGAGATGGTAGTCGGCATGCAAGTTAGCGGCAGCCATATGTCGTCCGCCCACGAGGGAGACACGGTACGTGCCGTCGGGACGATTATCCACAAAGGCCGTTCATCCCATGTGTGGAACGTAGACATATTCACCTCTACCGACAAACTGGTTTCCTCTGTACGGGTAATCAATAGTATACTAAAGAAGAAATGATTCCAAAAGATTCTTACGAAATAATAGACACGTTGATCAAGCAAGGCCGGAGTTTCGCTATTTGGCGTATTCCTAGTGAGGATAGGCTCCATTTCAGGATGCAAAGCGCCGGCTCTCCTTGCCTATTATACGACATAAAAGACTTAAATGAACGGAGCGGTTTTGTAATCGCTCCGTTTCAGGTGACAGCGGAACGACCTATCGTTTTAATCCAACCGGATTGCTTTGAAATCCCCTCCGAATCCGATTGGGATTTCTCTCGAGAGAAAAACGAATTCCCTTCGAATGAAATCGAAATCCCGTCCGAATCCGAGGAGAAGGAACGATACGCTTACCATTTCTCCCTGTTTACCAACCCTTTGCTAAAAGGAAGCCAAGATAAACTAGTCCTATCCCGTAGCAAAACGATCCGGAAAGATCCCTCTTTCTCACCCGGCAAGGCATTCTTCGCCGCGGAAGAACGATATATCCGCTCCTATGTCTACCTTTGCCATACCCCGGAAACCGGAACTTGGATGGGTGGGACACCGGAAATCTTGTTATCCGGCGAGAAAGGTGACTGGCAAACGGTAGCTTTGGCCGGAACCCAATCCTTACGAGACGGGAAATTACCGAAAAGCTGGGACCATAAGAATTGGAGAGAACAGCAATTAGTCGCCTCCTATATACGCCGCCAGCTGTCCACCTTGGGTATTACTCCCGAGGAGAAGGGGCCTTATTCAGCCCGGGCCGGAGAGGTTTCTCATTTGAAAAGTGATTTCTTCTTCTCCTTGCCGAATCCCGAGAAGCTGGGTGATGTCCTTCAACTATTACACCCTACTCCAGCCGTCTGCGGTCTTCCCAAGGAGGAGGCTTATCATTTCATCATCGAAAATGAGGGGTACGATCGTAGCTATTACTCCGGTTTCATCGGTTGGCTGGATCCCAAAGGCAAAACAGATCTGTACGTAAACCTCCGTTGCATGAATATCCTCCCCCAAACCTTTACGCTGTATGCCGGAGGCGGTCTGTTAGCGGCCTCGCAGCTAGAGGATGAGTGGCAGGAGACAGAGGATAAATTAGATACGATGCGGAGAATAGTGGGTAATTTATAATTTTATATCATATAATGTATAGCGATAAAAAGAACATCCTTCAATTGGTAGCCTTGCTGATAGAGCACGGCGTAAGTAATATCGTGCTATGTCCGGGAAGCCGGAACTCTCCGATTGTGCACACATTGGCAAACCATTCGTTCTTCAATTGCCATTCCGTGACGGATGAACGAAGCGCGGGATTCTTTGCCGTAGGGCTAGCGTTGCACGGAGGTAAGCCGGCGGCTGTTTGCTGTACCTCGGGCACGGCCTTGCTGAATATACATCCGGCGGTAGCGGAGGCTTTCTATCAGAAAGTTCCACTTGTCGTGATATCCGCCGACCGCCCCGCCGCATGGATCGGGCAAATGGACGGACAGACTTTGCCGCAACCCGGGGTGTTCGGCTTGCTGGTAAAGAAATCGGTGCAGCTACCGGAAATACATACGGATCAAGATGAATGGTATTGTAATCGATTGATCAACGAGGCTTTGTTGGAACTGAACCATCACGGCAAAGGACCGGTGCATATCAACGTTCCGATCTCCGAGCCTTTATTTCAGTTCACGACACCCGAATTGCCGAAGGTACGGGTAATCACCCGTTATCAAGGCTTGAACGTGTACGACCGGAAATATGATGACCTGATCGAGCGCTTGAACAAATATAGCAAGCGGATGATGATAGCGGGAGAAATGAGCTTGATCTATCTCTTCGAGAAGAAAATATGCAAGTTACTATACAAGCATTTCACTTGGCTCTCCGAGCACATCGGCAACCGTATCGTACCGGGATTACCGATCAAGAATTTCGACGCTATCCTGTATGCTACCCCGGAGGAGGAAAAAGAGAAGCTAGTTCCCGAGCTCGTAATCACCTACGGTGGCCATATTGTCTCCAAGCGGATGAAAGAGTTTTTGCGGAAACACCCGCCTAAGGAGCATTGGCATGTCTCATTGGATGGAGAGGTAGCGGATTTATTCGGTAGCCTGACCACGGTGATCGAGATGGACCCTTTCGAGTTTCTGGAGAAAATCGCTTATATGCTGGAGAATAGGCAGATTGAATATCCGAAGGCTTGGGAATACAAATCCCGGAACCTGCCGGAGCCGGAGTTCGCTTACTCCGAAATGGCGGCGATCGGCGGTTTGATACGCTCGCTTCCGGCTGAATCGGCCTTGCATCTAGGGAATAGCTCCACCGTACGTTACGCACAATTGTACACCGTGCCCGAGACGGTTGAGGTTTGTTGCAACCGGGGTACGAGCGGGATCGAAGGCTCCTTGTCTACGGCCATCGGATATGCCTCGGCCTCGCAAAAACTAAACTTTATCGTCATAGGCGATCTTAGTTTCTTCTATGATATGAACGCGTTGTGGAACGATAACTTGCACAATAACCTTCGCATCCTGCTCTTGAACAACGGAGGTGGCGAAATCTTCCAAGCCTTGCCGGGATTCAAGATGAACGAACGTACGCACCGTTACGTCACCGCCTCCCACCAGACCTCTGCGGAGGGATGGGCCACGGAAAGGGGATTCTCCTACTCCGCTGTCCATAATGCCGAGGAGTTGGCAGCGGCGATGAGCGCCTTTACCCAAACAGAGCAACCGAGCGAACATCCGCTATTCATGGAGGTTTTCACGGACAAAGCAGAAGACGTACGATTGCTCAAGGAATATTATCATCAACTAAAAAATTCATCCCAAGCACAAAACATATAATATATGGAAACGAAAAGAGAATGGACAACCATCAAGGAATATGAGGAGATCTTATTTGATTTCTACAACGGCATCGCCCGCATTACGATCAACCGGGAACGGTATCGCAACGCTTTTACCCCGACTACGACCACGGAGATGAGCGACGCCTTTTACATCTGCCGGGAACGCCCGGACATTAACGTAGTCGTTCTGACAGGAGCCGGAGATACGGCCTTTTGCGCGGGAGGCGATATGAACGTGAAAGGACGTGGCGGCTACGTGGGTAAAGACGGCGTACCTCGCTTGAACGTATTGGACGTACAAAAGCAGATCCGCTCTCTCCCGAAACCCGTCATCGCGGCCGTGAATGGTTTCGCTATCGGCGGCGGACACGTATTGCACGTGGTTTGCGACCTTACGATCGCTTCCGAGAACGCTATCTTCGGACAGACTGGTCCTCGTGTGGGTAGCTTCGACGCCGGGTTCGGCTCTTCTTACCTCGCCCGTGTGGTCGGACAGAAAAAGGCCCGTGAGATCTGGTTCCTATGCCGCAAGTACAATGCGCAGGAGGCTTTGGATATGGGTCTGGTAAATAAGGTAGTCCCCTTGGATAAATTAGAGGACGAGTACGTTCAATGGGCCGAGGAGATGATGTTGCTTAGCCCGTTGGCTTTGCGCATGATCAAGGCGGGCTTAAACGCCGAGTTGGACGGACAGGCCGGTATACAGGAGTTGGCCGGAGACGCTACCATGCTTTACTATATGACGGACGAGGCGCAGGAAGGCGGTAAGGCATTCTTGGAGAAACGCCGTCCCCGCTTCGAGGATTACCCGAAATTCCCGTAGGGGGATTGAGAATGAATAATGAATAATTAAGAATGAATGGTAAAGGAGAGGTTATATAGGATTGAGGTGGTTCCCCGGTGCTTGACTTTCAAGCGACCGGCAGGAACCTCACGGGGTGTTTACACGACCCGGAAATTGTGGGAGGTCCGAATCCGTAAGGAAGACGAACCCTCGGTTATTGGTATCGGAGAATGTGCCCCCCTGCCGGATCTCAGTTGCGATTATGGAGTGGATTACGAGATCACGTTATCCAAGGCTTGCCTCGATCTGGAACAGAAGGGATATGTTGACACCGAATCTTTGCGCCATTACCCATCCATCCTTTTCGGGCTGGAGACGGCCATGCGCCATTATGAACAGGGCGGTTGGCGGCATTACGACACGCCCTTCTCGCAGGGGCAGGCGGGCATCCCCATCAACGGACTGATCTGGATGGGCGATTATAAGTACATGCTGGAACAGGTAGAGGAAAAGATGAAGGAGGGCTTCCGCTGCGTCAAGCTGAAGATCGGCGCTATCGATTTCGACCGGGAACTCTCTTTATTGAAACACATCCGTGCGCATTTCTCTGCCAAGGAAATAGAGCTTCGGGTAGATGCCAACGGCGCTTTCACACCCTCGGAGGCGATGGACAAACTGAAGCGGCTCGCCGAGATGGACTTGCATTCCATCGAGCAGCCTATCCGTGCCGGGCAGTTGGAAGAGATGGCACGCCTTGCGGCAGAGTCACCCCTTCCCATCGCTCTCGACGAGGAACTGATCGGCTGTAACGCCCCGGACGAGAAACAGCGGTTGTTGGAAACGATCCATCCCCAATACATTATATTAAAGCCTTCCCTCCACGGAGGTATCTCCGGATGTACGGAATGGATTCACTTAGCGGAAACTATCTTAGGGAGTACCCCTGAACAACCTAAATGGTGGGTCACCTCCGCTCTGGAATCGCAAATCGGACTGAACGCTATCGCCCAATGGTGCGCCACGCTAGGTAACCCGCTACCGCAAGGTCTGGGAACCGGCGAGATTTTCAAGGACGATAAACATAAGTTGATCCAACGAAAAGGAGACACCATCTGGTTCACCAACGACCTTTGACCTATGCCGATACAAGAAGATTTACAGGCATTCTTAGCTGAATGGCACGATCCCTCCCCTTTTCTGGAAGTCCAGACCTCTGGCTCCACCGGTACGCCCAAGCGGATGCGAGTACGCAAGGACCGGATGCTGAACAGCGCCCGGCTTACCTGCGATTATCTGGGGCTTAAGAAGGGCGACAAGGCCTTGTTATGTATGCCCCTACGCTATATAGCCGGAAAAATGATGGTGGTCCGCTCCCTATACGCCGGACTGGATCTGGAGGTGTGCGAACCCTCCGGACACCCGTTGGCGGATTGGGGGGATACGCCCCTGCGCTTTGTTGCCATGATCCCCTTGCAGGTTTACAATACGTTGCGAGTACCCGAGGAACGTAAGCGGCTGGAGCAAACGGATATCCTGATTATCGGCGGCGGGGCGATCGACGCGGCCTTGGAACA
>OGGG01001835.1_pt1 | contig 15125 bp, 26 predicted proteins | sample 1571201 | NCBI WGS metagenome assembly OGGG01 (sample SAMEA2581946, study PRJEB24529) | metagenome | biome: Human gut stool | place: China | collected 2011 | reverse complement strand
GCCCTGTAGGTCCCATGAAATTAAAAAATATGGCGGAATAGCTCAGTTGGCTAGAGCATACGGTTCATACCCGTAGTGTCGAGAGTTCGAATCTCCCTTCCGCTACTGTCGAGGCTCTGCAAAATATTTTGCAGAGCTTTTTCGTTATTATAATTGCTGCAGAGTTAAAAGATGCCATACAAATTACTTTATTGCATTACAGTAGATGTATGGAACAGAGAAAATCAGGTTATTGTAACTGGAAAAGTGTTTAACAGCCATAAGAAAAGAGGAGAATAACAATGCGAGTTGGTATAGGTTACGATGTTCACAAACTGGTAGAAAACAGAGCACTGATCCTGGGCGGAACTGAGATCCCATGGGAAAAAGGTCTGCTGGGACATTCTGATGCAGATGTGCTGCTTCATGCGATTATGGATGCGCTGCTGGGTGCAGCCGCTCTTGGCGATATCGGAAAACATTTTCCGGATACAGATCCGAAATACAAAGGTATTTCCAGTATCAAACTGCTGGAGCATGTCGGAGCACTGCTGGAAGAAAATGGTTATGCGGTAGAAAATATTGATGCGGTTGTGATCGCTCAGAGACCAAAGCTGCTGCCGTACATTCCACAGATGGTGGAGAATATCGCAAGGACACTGGGAGTTGAGAAAAATCAGGTCAATGTAAAAGCGACAACGGAAGAGGGACTTGGATTTACCGGAAGCGGAGAAGGGATTTCTTCGCAGGCGGTCTGCATGCTCAGTTCCGTTAAAGAGTGGAGTGTGATGGCAGCGTCGTCAGAAGAAGGGTGCAAAGGTTGTGGAGGATGCCGTGGATAAGTGTGTAAAGAGACTTGGGATGGGGATAACTTCCGAAAAAAAGACAAACGCTGTGGAAAACCAGAGAGCAAGAAAACTTTACGAAGAAATTTTTGATGAGGACACACAGGCATTTGTGGATTACTATTTTCGCGTAAAAGCAGCAGAAAATGAGATTTTTGTGGTGGAAAACGAGAAGCAGGAAATCCTGGCGACCCTGCATTTAAATCCATACCAGACGATGTTCAGCAACGAAAAAGTGAAGACCAATTACATCGTGGCAGTGGCAACGAGAGCAGACTGTCGTCATCAGGGCATGATGCGTTCTCTGTTACAGGCATCTCTTCAGGAAATGTACCAAAGAGAAGAAGTATTTACCTGGCTGATGCCGGCGGCAGAATCCATTTATCATCCATTTGGTTTTCGCTTTATCTATGAGAAGAATAAAATGACCGTGACGGCAGATATTCTGCGGAAAACACAGGCAGACAGAATCTTTCAGATGCGTCAAGGGCAGAGAACGGTCGAAACAGTTTTCTGTGAAGAAGCTAAAAAAGAAGATCTGGCAGAGCTTGCGTATTTTGCAGAAAATCAGCTTCCGAAGCTGGCAGAAGTTTATGCCGTTCACGACATTGCTTATTTTGAACAGCGGATGCAGGAGGTGGGATGCGAAGGAGGAAGTCTGGTTCTGCTTCGAAAAGAAAGAAGGATCTGCGGATATTTTCTGACACAGAGAGAACAGTGGGAAGCCTGGGAGATCGTAGTGGAAGATACCGTGAAGAAAGAAGCATTTTCTGCGGTCTGCCGCTGGTTTGGAGAAAACGGGAAAAATCTGATCTTTACTGCATTTCCGCAATCGTGGGAGTGTTATGGAAAAAGTGTACATGTTCCGGCAATCATGGGAAGGATCGTGCATCTGGAACGTTTTGTCCGCTGCCTGAAAACACAAAAAGAACAGGAATTAAAGATCCGACTCTCCGACAGCCTGATTCCGGAAAACAACGGATATTTTCTTGTGAAAACGGGAAATCAGGGGGGGACAGTGATTAAAATGGAGAATCTGCCAGAAAAAGAAAGAAAAACGTTTCGCAGTCTGGATATCGGACAACTGACAGAAGAGCTGTTTTGCCTGCCGGCATTTTTCAACGAAGTTGTCTGAAAAACGGCAGTCTGCAGATCACGGCAGAACGGTGTTTTGCCTTGACAAACTGCGAAATTTTGCATAGACTTAGAACAGATTTTCAGGTCTGATATCGGGAGCAGAGGCGAAGGATATCGGCTGTTAAGTTCGAGAAGAAAAGGGGAAAAACCATGAAAGTTTATAATACGTTATCCAAACAGAAAGAAGAATTTGTGCCGCTTCAGGAAGGCAAAGTCAGCATGTATGTATGCGGTCCTACGGTATACAATCTGATCCATATCGGAAATGCAAGACCGATGATCGTGTTTGATACCGTCAGACGTTACCTGGAGCATAAAGGTTATGAAGTAAATTATGTATCTAACTTTACCGATGTCGATGACAAGATCATTGCAAAAGCAAACGAAGAGGGCGTGACAGCAAAAGAAATTTCCGAGCGTTACATTGCAGAGTGCAAAAAGGATATGGCAGGCATGAATGTTAAACCGGCCACCACACATCCTCTGGCAACACAGGAAATTGACGGCATGATCGATATGATCTCCACACTTATTGAAAAAGGATATGCTTACAATGTAAACGGTACGGTATATTTCCGTACACGCCGTTTTGAAGAATATGGCAAACTTTCTCATAAAAATCTGGATGATCTGCGCTCCGGAAACCGTTCTCTTCTGGTGACCGGTGAAGACCAGAAAGAAGATCCGCTTGATTTTGTACTGTGGAAACCGAAAAAAGAAGGCGAACCGTCCTGGCCGTCTCCGTGGAGTGATGGCCGTCCGGGATGGCATATTGAGTGTTCTGTTATGGCGAAAAAATATCTGGGAGAAGAGATTGATATCCATGCAGGCGGAGAGGATCTGGTATTCCCGCATCATGAGAATGAGATTGCACAGAGCGAATGCTGCAACGGCAAAATTTTTTCCAGGTACTGGCTGCATAATGCATTTTTAAATATCGATAACCGCAAAATGTCCAAATCTCTTGGCAATTTTTTTACGGTTCGTGAGATCAGTGAAAAATATGACCTTCAGGTACTGCGTTTCTTCATGCTCAGTGCACATTACAGAAGCCCGCTGAATTTCAGTGCCGATCTGATGGAGTCTGCCAAAACAGGACTTGCACGTATCTGCAATGCGGCAGACAGCCTGAAACATTATGTGCAGTCTGCAAAAGAAGCAGAACAGACAGCAGAAGAGATAACAGCACTGGAGGAAGCAAAAAACATGGCAAAGAAATTTGATGATGCCATGGATGATGATTTCAATACCGCAGATGCCATTTCTGTTGTGTTTGAACTGGTTCGTCTTGCAAACAGCAACGTAAATGAGAACAGTACAAAAGCATTTGGACAGAGCCTTCTTGATGAACTTCTGGAGCTTGGTGGTATCCTGGGTCTTGTTTTTGAGGGGAAAGAAGAGATTCTGGATGAAGAGATTGAAAAACTGATCGCAGAGCGCCAGGCGGCAAGAAAAGAAAGAAACTTCCGCAGAGCAGACGAGATCCGTGCAGAATTGCTGGAAAAAGGAATCGTTCTTGAGGACACAAGAGAAGGAGTAAAATGGAAAAGAGCATAGATTCTTTTGTAGAATATCTGAAAGAAGAATTTCAACTGGAAGATCAGGATCTTAGAACCTATTCCCCGCTGACGCTGGCGTACATAGGCGATGCTATTTTTGACCTGGTGATCCGCACACTTCTGGTCAAACATGGGAACTGTCCGCCGCAGAAGCTGCATGAGCGTGCATCAAGGCTTGTGAAAGCTTCTGCTCAGGCAGAGATGATCGAAAATCTGATGCCGGTGCTGAGCGAAGAAGAAATCACGATATACAAACGCGGACGTAATGCAAAATCTTACACAAAAGCAAAAAATGCAACGGTATCAGACTACCGTAAAGCGACCGGACTGGAAGCCTTGATGGGATACCTCTATCTGAAGGAGGATACAAAACGTGTCATTGAGCTTATCAAGACCGGTCTTGATATGGCAGAAAGCCAGAAAAAGAAAGGTCAGGAACAGGCATGAGATACGAAGAACTTACCATAGAAGGCAGAAATGCCGTGCTGGAAGCATTCCACTCCGGCAAAACGATCGACAAACTGTTTGTGCTGGACGGCTGTCAGGACGGTCCGGTGCGAACGATCCTGCGGGAAGCCAAAAAACACGACACGATCATTCAGTTTGTGAAAAAAGAACGTCTGGATCAGCTTTCTCAGACAGGGCATCACCAGGGCGTGATCGCGAGTGCGGCAGCCTATGAATATGCAGAAGTTTCCGATATTCTGCAGAATGCAAAAGACAAAGGCGAAGCACCGTTTATCATTTTCCTGGACAATATCGAAGATCCGCACAACTTAGGTGCAATCATCCGTACGGCAAACCTTGCAGGGGCACATGGCGTTGTGATCCCGAAAAGAAGAGCGGTCGGACTGACTGCAACGGTAGCCAGAGTTTCTGCCGGCGCATTGAATTACACACCGGTTGCAAAAGTGACCAACATCGGCAAAACGATTGATGAACTGAAAGCAGAAGGCATGTGGTTTGTCTGCGCAGACATGGACGGGGAAGTGATGTACAACCTTGATCTGAAAGGACCAATCGGTCTGGTGATCGGCAACGAAGGCGAGGGTGTCAGCAGACTGGTAAAAGAAAAATGCGATTTTGTAGCTTCTATTCCGATGAAGGGTGATATTGATTCCTTGAATGCATCCGTGGCAGCAGGCGTCCTTGCGTTTGAGATCGTCAGACAGAGACTTCAGAGCTGATAAAAGCGTAAAAAAGTCATAAATTCAAAAAACAGCATTGACAAAAAACGTCAGCTATGCTAATATAATTAACTGTAGCGGTCATGACCGCACAGGCTGCTGTGGCACAGGTGGTAGCGCACCTCATTGGTAGTGAGGAGGTCACGGGTCCGAGTCCCGTCAGCAGCTTAATAGAAAGAATACCGGAAATCCAGTAAAATCAAGGGTTTCCGGTATTTTTTGCGTTCTGAAATAGCTATCTTTCTGATGCATAAAACCGTCTGAAACAGTATGGAAAAGCGTAAAATGTTGGGAAAGTGTAGTCAAAAAGTAGTCAGATTGTAGTCACTTTTTCAGTGCTGTCAGAAGCACTATTTTGATATGATTTTTTTGCAAAATCGTTCAGTTTCTGGATGGATTTTCCTTCCTGCCTCCGCAGTTCTGCGTAGGTATCCAGTAACATCTTCGAATTACTATGCCCCATGATCTCCACCGCTTCCATGATATCAATGCCGGAATAATACAGCATGGTTGCATATTCATGCCGGAATGTATGCGATCCCAGTCCCGGGCACATATCTACATCGAACTTGATACGACCGTTTTCGTAGTGATGTGTGCCGCCGCAGGCAGTGTTCAATGTCCGCTTGATCCGCTCGAACAGTCTGCGATACTGCGACTTTTTCAGATAGCTGCCATCAGTTCCGGGAAACAGAAGATTACCTTGTAATGTAGACAGATACTTTTTCAGGACGTCCGCCAGTGGATCCAGCAGATAGATCTCACGCTCTCCACTGTCTGTTTTCGTGTCTTTGAGCACGGCAGTTTCTCCAACGAACTTAACTGCCTTGTTGACAGTGATCTTTTTCCGGGCAAAATTGATATCAAACCGTGTCAGAGGGATGATCTCCTGCCGCCGCATTCCGGTATACAGCAACATATGCAGCAGTGTACTTGCCTGCGGATCCAGCTCTAAGTCTTCCAGGTGGATACGTTCCAGCTCTGTCAGTGCCCGTTTTTTCTTCTTCGGTGCAGGATCCTTTTCGATATTTTCCGCAACATTCTTGAACAGCAGGCCGTCATCAATGGCAGCACACATGATCTGGTTGACTGTCTGGTAGTAACGACGCTGCAGATCGGCGTGACCTTTCAGTGCATTGTAACCGGTCTGAACATCTGTTTTCTTAATCTGCAATAGCTTGAGAGCATCCAGTGCGGCAGTGTGGTTTTTCAGAATATTCCGATATCCTTCGATCGTGTTCGTTTCACGACCGGCTTTATACAGCTCCAGCCACTTCCATTTATACGCCCCGAATGTCACGTTCTTTTCTGATACATAGATGCCTTTGCTGGTCTGCTCGATCACCTCGGCTTTCTTGCGTTCCAGCTCCGCAACACTACGACCATATACCTGTATACGGACTCTTTTTCCGTTTTCCGGATTTATTTCATCGGTAGTTACCCATGCGGCGTACCTGCCGTCTTTTCTCTTTTTGTATTTTGCCATAATATATCATCCTCCTTAAAAATGAGTATAAAAAATACACCTGTACAGGTGCTGGAGGATTGTGGTATAATCATCTTGCTTAAGGGTGATTATACTGGTTCTCAGACCTGTATAGATTCGCTGATCCGCTTCGGTGCTGGTAACACTGGGGCGGATTTTTTGCTTATTTCAATCATTTTTAAAATGCATACTTGTAACCTGATTCGTAGCCGCAGTTGATAGAATCCGTCATTTTAAAATTAGGTTTTTCAATTTTCCAGGAAGATCCCTTTTTGACTAATTTAAACATAATAGTTTCTCCCCATAAAGAAAAATCATCATCATAGTCTATATTAAACAAAATGTCTTTATACACAGCGTTTCGAAAATCAGCACCGGAGTCATCTGGATAATCAAGAAAGTAATATTTATTTTCTGTCAATGCTTTTTCTACAGCAGAGCTGGCATCTGGATAATGACAATATACTTTTACAGTGGCTTTGTTCTTTTTAACAGATAATGATTTGAATTCATATTGAATCCGTTTGTTGTATTTTTTGCAAAAAGAAGCCATTTGTTTAAACTCAGTAAATACCTGCAAATCAGAACCGCGGACAAAACACTTTTTCATCTTCTTAATATCGTATCTTTTAGCTGCTGAGTAAAAATTATCGACAACTTTTTTTACTTTCTTCTCGGCTTTAGTCATTTTCTTCTTTGGAATTATTTGATATTCTTCCTTATAACAGTAAACACAATAGTGTGATAATTTTCCATCAGAAAATTTTGTAGCTTTTTCAGATGTTTTCCAGTTAGTAAAAACATGAGCTGTTTTAGAAATTGATCGACGTTGATATTCATGACATACGGAACAATAGCGAGTTTCTACACCTTCATCCTCACAATCAGCTTCATACAATACTTTCCATGGATCATTGTTGTGTTGACATTCAGCAAGAACAGACAATGGGGATGAAAGAGCCAGGGTAGTGGCTAACAGTACAAAAGTTTTCTTTCTCATAACTCATTCTCCTTTGAATACTTTTTCTTTTTCCAGAGATAATAACACCATGAAAATATTATTATCTCAATTTCTGGAACAGCACCACCTGTCGATCAGGCAAGCGGCAATTATGACCGGTGTTCCCCGGTCTACGATCGGTGACATAGTGACCGACCATGTAAGTCCAACTCTGGCAACAATGGAACAGCTTGCCAAGGGACTGCAAACCACTATTTCAGATCTTTATGAGTCTGAGTATAAGTGATTTTCAAAAAGCGTCCGGGATTCCGGACAACGCACAACTTTTTAGCTTCCGATACGTTTTATATAGTGAAAGGAAAATTTTTCTAAAACAAATGTTCGAAAACAGTTGCATCACAAATATTTCTGTGATAATATAAAATCAATTTCGAACGAATGTTTGAAAAACGTAATCGGGAGGTACATAGGATGGAAACGGTAAAAAATAAAATTATAGGTCTGTTGGATAAGTTGAAACCGTCAGAATTGGATCTTGTATTGAAAATAATTCTGAGACTTCTGGACTAGGCGAAAGCCTAGTCTTTTTTTGTAATTTTATTTGCGATATCCTCAAGAACTTGCCACTCGCTTTCATCTAATGCAGCCAGTGCAAAAAGCAGACGTTCTTTAAATGATCCGCTTTCGCTTTTGAACAGATCAGCACCCAAGCGAGCAATTTCGTCATTTCTATCTATAGGTGCTTTCATGTCACCCTTGCCTTCTGTAAGCCATTCTTTGCGAATTTTGTACTTTTCGCATATGTCATCTATCAACCGATCGCTTGGAAGAGCATCGTCTTTATTAAGAAGTTTCCAAATGTAAGCTGGTGTTACATTTAAGTCCTTTGCCAAAGCGGTTTGTGTTTTGTTTTCTTCTTTAAAAACCTTTCTTACACGATATATTAGTTCGTTCGTATAATCACCTCCCTCTGTTATTCCAATAATACAACAGCCTAAACTGAAAGTCAATAAAAATTTAAACTGAGTTGTAAAAACATGATTGACAAATGAACTTAGAAGTGATAAGATTAAACCAAGTTGCAAGATAGAGCAACCAAAATCAAGAGAGGTAGGTGATTAAATGACGAAGCAGGAGAGAATCAAAAGACTTTCTGAAGCAATCGAGGCAGTACCGGAAGAAAAGAAAGATTACATTCTTGGCATCGCAGAAGGAATGGCAGTGATGAAGCGTTTGGAAAAAGAGAAGTTCGCAGACGAAGCAGAGCAGAAAGCGGGGTAGAGATGAAAGAACCAATGAAATTAGAAGTAAGAAATGAGGGTATTCGAGGACCGCGTTTAGTACTGGACGGAAAAGAACTGCACCATGTATTGAAATACGGAATCAAGAGTTCTGCCCTTGCAGGAAAAGCAGAACTCTCGTTGAAAATGCTGGTGACGTTTCCGGTTAAAGATTAGGAGATGAGAAATGATTTTTATTTATGTTGGTTACGCATTGGCAGTTATGCTTGATGTTGCCGGACTTGTCATGTCAGGGATTGCTATTTATAAAGCCTTCTTTAAAGAGTACTTTGACATCGATTGTCTTGATTATGTATTGTACAGCATAATCCTTGCTTATTCTGGACTCATATTGGGTTTTATAATTTCGTTTTTACGAGATCATGCAAATCTTTAGCGATATTTTCGAGCGATTCTTTTCCGGTTTTTGTTCCAGGGTAAATGTCACCAAAGGCTGAATTTGAAAGAATGTTGAGTGAAAAATGTTCTTGGTATTTTTTAGAAGTCGAATGGTAAGAAATATCAAAGTCCAGATTATATGCTTGCATTTTTGATCCATAAAGGGGGCAACGAATCGCAAAACCGGGAGCCATTTGTGCACCGATTACTTTTTCGAAAATATTACCTTTCATGGTTTTATTGCCGGTTTCCTTGCCGGTAAAGATATAACTACAGGTTATGCGGTCGATCACACAAGCAGAGACACCAAAATTTTTGATTATTATGTACAAAATACCGTTTGAATATACAGAGTAAAGCTGGAGGTTTGGACGCGTAGATGCTTCAAGCATTTTAGAGTTTTGCCGGAGGGTTTTTACAGAAATTCCAATACCAACTATTGCTACGATGAGTGAAGCAATAACACCAAAAAGATTGATGATATCTGAATTTGTGAGACTGGTAAAAAATTTGATCATAGTATTCTCCTTTCTTTTGTACTCGGCATGGCAGTGCCTGTAGATACAGCATAAATGGAGAAAACAACAAAGTCAATAAGATAAAGAGGTGAAGAGATGAAAGAGGAACGACCAGATGTGCGAGCATTCGTAAAATTATTAAAAATTGAAGATGGCTATGCAGTATGTGATGTGAGATTCAAGCTAGTAAAGCCAGATGAAGAACAGGAGGTAACAGACCGTTGATGAAACATTATATTTCAGACATCAAAAAGCAAGCCGAGAAAGTTACGACAGCAATCACAGGTGAGGAGATGCGAGAAGCAGTCTCGAGTGCGTTCAGTGATACCGCAACAGCATTAGGGACAATGGAAGAATCCTATAGAAAGCGGGGTAAGGAAATGTGGAAACCATTAGCAATCCTGTTGCTGTTCTGGATCGTGATTTTGACACTGGATGAATAGAGAAAGTGAGGTGGCAAAATGGAAGAACTTAAAAATCTGCTTCTGGAAGTAATCCAGGAATGCAGACGGCCGGAGTTCCCGCCTGAACCGGTACCCACAAGGGTAGCCGCAAAGGTTCTCGGCGTGGAACAGAGCACGGTGATTAACCGGATGGAGTCCGGCGAACTGGATATTGGACTGGTGTTCCGCTCCAAGCCGACCAGAAGAGGACAGGCAAGCAGGAGAAGCACATACATCAGTCCGAAGAAACTATACGAACTGACCGGGTTCGTATGGAAAGGAGAGAAAAGTGAGTAGAAGAGAAAAAATCAGCCTGATCGGTGAGGTGGTTAGTCCGATCGTGGCAACAGCCGCTGCAGGCTTTACATTCTGGTGGCTGGCAAAGTACAGCCTGTTGAATGAGCGTGACATTGTCGGCACCACAGTCGTCGTGTGGTGTGTGGTAGTTGCGAGAGTGCTGATCTGGGCAGAAAAAAGCGAGGAGGTAGTGAAATGAAGTTAAGAGATCTTGTAAACGTGATGGAAGGGAAGATAGGCTATATGCTGGTAATGGAAAAGTATGGCTTAAAGTTTAAAACATGGTTCTGTTGAACGTTATCGCACCAGCGATGACGAAATCCTGAACAAAGAGGTAAGTGCCATCTACAATACTGTAGACGGGATGAATGTAGTGTTGAAATTGGAGGAAGCGGAATGATCGGAGTAAGCGAAGGGAAAGACCAGGAAGCCAGAGCCATCCTGGAACTGGCAGGGATTGATTCGGACAAATACAGGATCTGGCACCATAACAGCATCTATGTGCATGCAATAAATGAAGAGACGAAAGAATCGGTGATTGTTGAGAAAGCAACACTCGAGGTAGTAAAAAGTCCCGGTGCTTTGGCGGGCGATCCGGGACACAAATAAAATAACACAGCTCAATTATAGAGCAAACATAGGAGGTAAATCAAGTGAAATTACATAAATTAATTTCGACAGTAGATATGAGCCATGAAGAATGGCTGCGATACAGAAAACTGGGCATCGGTGGAAGTGATGCCGGAAGCATCTGCGGATTGAACCCGTACAGCTCTGCAATTGCTGTTTTCCAGGATAAGACGCAGAAAGAAGCAGGGGAAAAAGAAGACAATGAGGCAATGAGACAGGGAAGAGACCTGGAGGAGTACGTTGCCCGCCGGTTCATGGAAGAGACAGGGAAAAAGGTACGCCGTGCCAATGCGATCTATGGGCATCCGGATCATGATTTCATGATGGCGAACGTTGACCGCCTGGTAGTCGGTGAGAATGCCGGTCTGGAATGCAAGACAGCGTCTGCCTATTCAGCTGACAAGTGGAAAGACGGGCATATCCCGGAATCCTACGAGATCCAGTGCCACCATTACATGGCAGTGACCGGGGCGGATGCCTGGTATATCGCATGTGTGATCCTTGGGAAGGAGTTCATCTGGCGAAAGATCGAACGCGATGAGGAAACGATCCAGATGCTGATTGATATTGAAAGTGATTTCTGGCAGAACAATGTAAAGGCAGACAAGATGCCGGCACCGGACGGAAGCAAGGCGGCGGAAGAACTGCTGCAGAAGTATTACGGAAGTTCCGAACCGGAAAAGATGATCCCGCTGGTTGATTTTGACGAGAAACTGGAACGCCGTGCAGAGATCGGTGATCTTCAGGACAAGCTGGAGAAAGAGAAAAAACAGATTGAGCAGGAAATCAAGGTATATATGGAAGATGCAGAGATGGCAGTATCGGACCTGTACCGCGTCACTTGGAAGAGTGTAACTGCAAACCGTGTAGATTCGAAGCAGCTGAAAGCAGATTTCCCGGAAATCTATAAACAGGTATTAAAACCGTCTGAAAGCAGACGGTTCACCGTAAAAAGAACTGAGAGAGCATAAGGAGGAAGCAGGATGGCAGTAAAAGACGCACTAGCAGAAAAGACCAGCAGAAAGAATGAAGCAGTGAAGCTGACAAAAAACATGAGCATTGCAGACATGATCAAGGCGATGGAGCCGGAAATCAAAAAGGCTCTGCCACAGGTGATCACACCGGAGCGTTTCACACGCATGGCATTATCCGCACTGAACACCACACCGAAGCTTGCAGAGTGTTCGCAGATGTCCTTCCTCGGGGCACTGATGAACGCAGCACAGCTTGGGCTGGAACCAAACACGCCGCTGGGACAGGCGTACCTGATCCCATATAAAAACAAAGGGAAACTGGAGTGCCAGTTCCAGATCGGCTACAAAGGTCTGATTGACCTCGCAAACCGGAATGATAATTTTCAGACCGTTCAGGCTCGTTGCGTTTATGAGAATGATGCATTTCGTTATGAATATGGTTTGAATCCAAATCTTCACCACATCCCAGCGAGAGAAAACAAAGGAAAACTGATTTTCGTATATGCTATGTGGAAAACAGTCAACGGCGGCTTCGGTTTTGAAGTTATGAGCAAGGAAGACATTGACAACCATGCAAGACAGTTCAGCCAGAGTTTCGGCAGTTCTTACAGCCCATGGAAAACGAACTATGAGGCAATGGCAATGAAAACTGTGATCAAGAAGTGCCTGAAATATGCACCGCTGAAAACAGATTTCGTTATGCAGATGAGCAATGACGAAAGTATCAAGAGCGAGATCAACGTCGATATGTCCGAGGTGGTCAATGAGCAGGAAGACCCGAACATCATCGACCAGGAGTATAAGGAAGTAGAAAATGTACAGCCAGAATAATAACGAAGAACCAAAGCTGTTCACGTTCACCGTACCGGGCAAGCCGCAGGGCAAAGCCCGGGCGAGGACATTCTATGACAGCAGGAGCAACAAAATGAGCAGCGTAACACCTGAAAAGACGGTGCTGTACGAAAACCTGATCAAGACCTGTTTCCAACAGAAATACGGACAGAAACGGTTTTCGGATGATGCGTATGTGGTTGCTAATATCTTGGCGTATTTTGAGCCGCCTAAGAGCATCTCGAAGAAGAAAAGGGAAGACATGCTGACAGGGAAGATCTGGCCGGCAAAGAAGCCGGACAGTGACAACATCGCAAAGGTTGTGCTGGATGCCCTGAACGGCATCGCATACCATGATGATACGCAGATCATAAGATTAAGCGTTATTAAGGCGTACAAAGAGGAAGCGTATTTAAGCGTTACTCTGATGCGGTTCGATACATAAAAAGAGAAACAGGAGGCTGGTATGGCAAGGAAGAAGCAGGAAGGGAACCGCTTTTTTCGGATGGATGCAGACTTCTTCTCAGACAGAAAGATAAAGATCCTGAAAGCCCGCTATGGGGCGGATGGGATCATCCTGTACCTGTATCTCCTATGTGAGATCTACAAGACAGGGTATTACTTACAGGTTGACGATGATTTCGAATATATCATCTCGGACGACCTGAACATGGATGGCAACAAGGTGAAGCAGGTCTTGAACTTCTTGCTGGAACGGTCACTGTTTGACGATACACTTTTCCAGTCGGACAAGGTCTTGACCTCTACCGGGATACAGAGGCGGTATCAGGCGATGGTGAAAGCCAGGGCCACGAAAACGCCGATCACAGCCGAGAGGTTCTGGCTTCTTTCAGAAGAAGAGACCGAAACCTTTATTAAAGTGAACCCTTCTTCAAATTCTTCTGAGAAAAAAAGCGATTTTTCCGAGAAAAATAAGGATAATTCCAAGAAAAATGACACAAAAGGAAAGGAAAGGAAAAAAGAATATATAGATATAGATACGGCTCCGCCGGATCCCTATTTTTCTGATGATTCCCTGAACAAAGCCTTCCTGCTGTTCCTGAAGACCAGGAGGGGGGAAGGTGCAAGGATCACAGAAGAACAGGCGGAGCTGTTTAAAAAGGATCTTGAGGCATTGTCAACGGACCCGAGGGAGATGGAGGCGATTGCCATAAAAGCGGCTGTAAGCGGCTGGAAGAGCTTCTACCCGGTCAAGAAGCAGCCAACCAAGAAGAAGGAAAAGAAAACAGCAAAGAATACATTCAATGCATTTCCGCAAAGGGACTATGATTTCGATGCACTGGAAAGAACATTGTTGAATGAGTAAGGAGGCAATATGGAGCAGTTGAAGATTTTTGAGAGCGAAGAGTTTGGCAGTATTCGAACCGTGATGAGAGACGGGGAAGTGTGGTTCGTGGGAAAAGATGTAGCTGAGGCATTAGGATTCACAAATTCAAGAGATGCTATTGCAACACATGTATTTGACGATGACAAGGGAGTAGAAATTATCGACACCCTTGGAGGAAAGCAGAAGATGACGGCAATCAATGAATCCGGTCTGTATGCATTGGTATTTGGCAGCAGACTGGAATCAGCGAAACGTTTCAAACGCTGGGTAACATCGGAAGTGTTGCCAGCGATCCGCAAGACAGGCAGCTATGATCTGGAAGATCTCTCACCAGAGATGCGAGCGATTTTTCAACTTGCCAGAGACCAGAAGAAAACAGAGAACCACGTAAAAGGTCTGAATGTCCATGTAGGTGATCTGGATGGCAGAGTAGACAATCTGGAGAACTGCATGACGATCGACTACGGGGAGCAAGTTGTTCTCGGTGATGAGGTCAACAAGGCAGTCCTAGATGCCCTAGGAGGCAAGTACAGCAATGCTTACAACGAAATTGGCAAAAAAGTATTCGCGGAGTGCAACCGTGACCTGAAGCACTATTTCCACGTCAATGCCCGCAATAACGTGCCGAAGAAACGCTACTATGAAGCCGTGGAGTATATCCAGAAATGGAAGCCATGCACAAATACACAGATCCAGATCCGCGACTGTAACGCACAGGTGTGTATGCCATGAGCGGGGACGAGGTATTCACAATACAGGCAAGACGCTGTAAACGGTGTGGGAGGCTTCTGACAAGTCAGGAGGCAGTGGAAAGAGGCTACGGCTGCCAGTGTGCCATGAAAGCAAAAATAGAAGAAGAGGCACGGAAGCCGATGCCGGGACAGCGGACGATATTTGATTATCTGGAGGATGAAGAATGAATAAAGTAATTTTAATGGGACGGTTGACCAGAGACCCGGAGATGCGTAATTCTAACGGAGAGAGCAACACGGCAATTGCACGCTATACGCTGGCAGTTGACAGACGCTACAAGCGTGAAGGCGAAGCGGGTGCTGATTTTATCAGCTGTGTGGCGTTTGGCCGCAGTGCAGAGTTTGCAGAGAAGTATTTCCATCGGGGACTGAAAGTGGTCATAACCGGCCGCATCCAGACCGGGAGCTATACCAACCGGGACGGCAACAAGGTCTATACAACATACGTGGTGGTAGAAGACCAGGAGTTTGCAGAGAGCAAAGCGGCAGCAGGACAGGG
>OGGG01001821.1_pt1 | contig 15220 bp, 8 predicted proteins | sample 1571201 | NCBI WGS metagenome assembly OGGG01 (sample SAMEA2581946, study PRJEB24529) | metagenome | biome: Human gut stool | place: China | collected 2011 | reverse complement strand
GTCAGCAAAGCTGACCAGAATCGCGTGCCAAGTCTCACGTGCGTTCGACTTGAAGATTAGGGCGAAATGAGGTATCATTTATATTTCCAAAATGAACAGTTGAATTTCAAAACGGGATATGTTACAATGACTGGCATATGTGAATTGTTACTCTTCCGCCTCACATTAGATAAGTAAAGAGGCGGTATTTTTATGCCTTGTTTTTCAAATTATATGAAGGAAGATAAGCATTTCCCAGTTCCAGGTGCGGGAAGCATGAAACAGTGGGGAACGTTATGTCAGTGAGATTTGAAACAGATGGGCATTTGCAACAGAAAGAAAGGATTTAATATATGGAAATCGTAAAATTTGATACACTTGGACTTGATCCGAAGATTCTTCGCGCTATCACGGAGATGGGATTTGAAGAGCCAAGTCCGATCCAGGCAAAAGCCATCCCGGAAGTCATGTCCGGGCATGACGTGATCGGTCAGGCACAGACAGGTACCGGAAAGACAGCAGCTTTCGGTATCCCGCTTCTTCAGAAGATCGATCCGAAAAACCGGAAACTGCAGGCGATCGTTCTGTGTCCGACCAGAGAACTGGCAATCCAGGTGGCAGATGAAATCCGCAGACTGAGCAAGTTTATGCACGGCATTAAGATTCTGCCGGTATACGGCGGACAGGATATCGGAAAACAGATCCGTTCCCTGAAGGGCGGCGTGCAGCTTGTAATCGGAACACCGGGCCGTGTGATGGATCATCTCCGCCGCCATACCTTACGGTTCGACAATCTCCACACGATCGTGCTGGATGAAGCCGACGAGATGCTGAATATGGGATTCCGTGAGGATATCGAAACAATTTTGAAAGATGCACCGGAAGAACGTCAGACCGTTCTCTTCTCTGCGACTATGCCTCAGCCGATTATGGACATCACAAAAAATTATCAGAAAGATGCCGTACTGGTTCGTGTCGTAAAGAAAGAACTGACCGTAAAAAATATCGACCAGTACTATTACGAAGTAAAACAGAAAAACAAAGAAGAGGTTCTCTCAAGACTTCTGGATATGTATAATCCGAAGCTTTCCCTTGTATTCTGCAATACCAAAAAACGTGTGGATGAACTGACTGAGGCACTGAAGGGACGCGGATATTTTGCAGAGGGTCTTCATGGAGATATGAAACAGAGTCAGCGTGACCGTGTCATGAAAGGATTCCGCAGCGGCAAAATAGAGATTCTGATCGCAACGGATGTAGCAGCCCGCGGTATCGATGTGGACGATGTAGAAGCAGTCTTTAATTATGACGTTCCGCAGGACGACGAATTCTATGTACACCGTATCGGACGTACCGGACGTGCCGGCCGTGTCGGAAAAGCATTTACGTTTGTCGTAGGACGCGAAGTCTACAAGTTGAAAGACATCCAGCGTTACTGCAAGACCAAAATCTATGCACAGCCGGTTCCATCTTTAAATGATGTGACAGCGATCCGACTGGACAAAGTACTGGATGAGATCGACAACATTATTAAGACCGAAGATCTGAACCGTATGACACGTATCATCGAGCAGAAGCTCAACGAAGAAGACTACACGGCGATGGACATTGCAGCAGCATTTTTAAAACAGGCGATGGGTGAGCTTGATCAGAACAATAATCATGGCCAGATGAAAGACTTCGGTGATACCGGAGCAGAGGAAGGCATGGTGCGTCTCTTCATCAATATCGGTAAAAAACAGAAAGTGCGTCCGGGTGATATTCTCGGAGCAGTGGCAGGCGAATCCGGTATTCCAGGAAAACTGGTTGGAACGATAGACATGTATGACAAATACACCTTTGTCGAAGTTCCGCGTGAAAATGCAGCCGATGTGCTCCGTGCTATGAAAAATACGAAAATCAAGGGTAAAACGATCAATGTAGAGCCTGCAAACGGCAGATAAAAGAATAATGAGAATAAAAATCGATTCCTGTCTTTCATCCTTATTGAAGATTGATCTGAAAAATGTTATATTATGGTAATTATCTGTGAAAGAATGGGGGATTTTACATGACAGATTTTTTAGTTCGCAGATTTGTAAGAGACAGTGAAAATACAGAATCGACAGAAGTGCGTACCCGGTATGGCATTCTCGCCAGTGTTGTTGGCATTTTCTGTAATGTATTTCTGTTTGCAGCAAAATTAATTATCGGTACGTTGATGCATTCACTGGCAGTCACAGCCGATGCGTTCAATAATTTATCTGATGCGGCATCATCGATCATCAGTTTTATCGGGGTGAAAATGGCAGGAAAGCCTGCAGATGCAGAGCATCCGTTTGGTCATGGAAGGATCGAATATATCGCAGCACTGATTGTGTCGTTTCTGGTCATTGAAGTTGGGTTTACTTTTTTCAAAACGTCCGTAGGCAAGCTGATCCATCCGGAAGAGATCACATTTGATCTGGTGCCGTTTCTGATCCTGATCCTGTCGATCCTGGTGAAATTATGGATGGCAGCATTCAATAAAAAACTTGGCAAAAAAATAGATTCAAAAGTTATGCTCGCGACCGCAGCGGATTCGATTGGAGATGTTATTACGACAAGTGCAACCGTGATTTCTATTCTGATCTGTTATGCTGCAAGTGTAAATATTGATGCGATCGCGGGACTGATCGTGTCACTGCTTGTCATCTGGTCCGGATTTTCCATTGCAAAAGATACGCTGGAGCCGCTGATCGGACAGAGAGTTCCGACAGAATTATATCAGAAGATTTCACAGGCGGTAGAATCCTACGACGGCATTGTCGGAACCCATGATCTGATTGTCCACAATTACGGACCAAATCAGGGAATGGCAACCATCCATGCGGAGGTACCGAATGATGTAGATATTGAAAAGTCGCATGCAATTATTGACCGCATTGAGCGGGAAGTCGGAAAAAAACTGAATATCACGTTGGTGATTCACATGGATCCGGTGGAGCTGCACGATGCGGAAGTGCTTCGATTAAAAGAAAAAACGAAGCATATTATCAAAGCTCTGGATGCAAAACTGAGTTTCCATGATTTCCGCCTTGTAAAATCAACACCAAATAATTTGATCTTTGATCTTGTTGTTCCGGCAGAATATACACAGAAGGATACCGACCGTGTATTGCATCAACTGATGCAGCTGATTTCTGAAATGGAAAATGGTGCAAACTGTGTGATCACAGTAGATCACAGCTTTGAAGCACCGGAAGAATAGAACAGCAAGTTATCTGGCAATTCCTGGAATGAAAAAAGCGAATCAAGGATGTGTGGGCATCCCTGATTCGCTTTTTACATCGTTTAGGAAGCTGATTTAAAGAATATCAATATATTCTCCGGCAAGTGCTTTGTTCATGCTTCTTACCGCACAGAACTTACCGCACATACTGCAGGTATCGCTGTGGTCATCTTCCGGACTTCTGCTGTCGCGGATCGCTTTTGCAGTTTCCGGATCAAGGGCACATGCATACTGTGCATCCCAGTCCAGTTTCTGGCGGGCAGCAGCCATGCGGTCATCGATGTCTCTTGCACCAGGAATACCTTTCGCAATATCCGCTGCGTGAGCTGCGATCTTGGAAGCGATGATCCCCTGCTTAGTGTCCTCCACATTTGGCAGAGCCAGGTGTTCAGCCGGTGTAACATAGCAAAGGAAAGCAGCACCGTTCATAGCAGCAACTGCACCGCCGATCGCTGCAGTGATGTGGTCATATCCCGGAGCGATATCCGTTACCAGCGGACCAAGTACATAGAAAGGTGCACCCATGCAGATGCTCTGCTGTACCTTCATGTTGGCAGCAACCTGATCAAGCGGCACATGGCCAGGACCCTCTACCATAACCTGTACATTGTGATCCCATGCACGTTTTGTCAGTTCTCCGAGACGGACCAGTTCTTCAATCTGACATACGTCCGTTGCATCGGCAAGACAGCCCGGACGGCATGCATCGCCAAGAGAAATGGTCACGTCATATTCTTCACAGATATCCAGGATTTCATCATAGTGTTCATAGAATGGATTCTCTTCGCCGGTCATGGACATCCATGCAAAAACAAGGCTTCCGCCGCGGCTTACGATGTTCATTTTACGCTTGTGTTTTTTGATCTGTTCGATGGTTTTGCGTGTGATACCGCAGTGCAGAGTTACAAAATCCACACCGTCTTCTGCATGCATACGGATAACATCAATAAAATCCTTTGCAGTCAGTGTAGCCAGATCTCTCTGGTAATGGATCACACTGTCATAAACAGGAACGGTACCGATCATAACCGGACATTCACTTGTCAGTTTCTGACGGAACGGCTGCGTATTTCCATGGCTGGAAAGATCCATGATCGCTTCCGCACCGAGGTCAACGGCACTCATAACCTTCTGCATTTCGATATCGTAATCTTTGCAGTCGCGCGATACGCCGAGATTGACATTGATCTTGGTACGAAGCATACTGCCGACACCCTCTGCACTTAAGCATTTATGCTTTTTGTTGGCACAGATTGCGACCTTGCCTTCAGCGACAAGTTTCATCAGCTTATCAACATCCATGTTCTCTTTTTTTGCTACAGTTTCGATTTCCGGTGTTACAATCCCTTTGCGGGCTGCATCCATCTGAGTTGTGTAATTTCTCATATCTTTTCCTCCGTTGGCATTATCCAAATCAGGTAATGGGTCGAAACGGGAATACGTTTCCTCTCAGCCGACTTCCGCCAGCTCCCCCTGGTTTATGTTGGTTTCGCATATAGATTCATCCTGCGTTTATGCGAATCGCTAATAAATTTTAACACCTGTACAGATGGTGTGCAAGTGCTTCTTGCAGGATCAGGAAGAATGTTTTTCAAGATAGCGATCATAAGCATTCTGATATATTTCAACAGCTTCATCGATCTTGTTTTTTTTCAGGGTGTTCAGATATTCTTCGTAATTATCAAAAGATCTGATCCCGGTAATGAAAGCAGTTGTGTATTCATACATACAGGAATTGACGTCCGCCATTATCTGAGACAGTCTGGTACGTTCTTCAGATGTAAAACTCAGACTGACCGGAAGCATATATGAAGTATCCGTGGAAGCCCATACATCGCACATAACAGCACTGGAAGGAGGCACACACTGAAGTTCACGTTTCCAGTCAATATATGCAGAAGGCAGACCGGGAGGCAGCGTATAGTTTTTCAATGCCTGATAAAAAGTCAGTCCATCAGAATTATGCAAGATCAGATCGGTAAAAACAGGATTCTGATCTTTATCAAGTCTATAGGTTTTACCTTCTGTTCCGTAACTTGCAAAACGGGAACCTTCATCAGAAAATAAATAGTCAATCCACTTTAAAACAATTTCCGGGTGTTCGCATCCGGAAGAAATGTAAAACATATTATCACTGATGCTGTATCTTTTCTGTATGTGCAGCGTATCATGTTCGTTTAATTTCGGCGGTGAAACAGCAATAACCTTAATATTCTGATCTTTTGCAGAAAGATCAGAAGGCATGGTATACATACCAAACCATGCACCGGAAGTGCCGCTGGCGATCATCTTACTGTCTGCATAAATCGAGTTGCCGGTCATATAATCAACATCTATCAGACCTTTCTGATACCAGCGGTTCATTAAAGTGAGATAATCTTTCCATCCCTGCCTGGCAGGTCCATAAAAGACTTTACCGTCCATTTGAAAAAAACCATAACTGACCCCAAAACCGGCATTCAGACTTTCATCCTGTGCATAACCATTGTATGAAATCCATAATGGGGCTGTGGCTCCTTTCTTTTCTTTAAATGCAGCGAGAACCGTTTCCCAGTCATCATAAGTGACAGGAATCTCAAGACCCAGTTCATCCAGCCAGTCTTTTCGAATCTGAAGACCACACCATGGTTTTTGCGAGTTTTGTTTTATAGAATAAACAGCTGCAATTCGGCCGGAATCTGTGTAGGCGATATCTTTTATGTCTTTTTGCTGAATGATCTTATAGTAATTCGGTGCATATTTTGGAATCAGTTCCGTCAGATCACAGATATCACCCCGATTAATCGCATCATCAGCAGAAATATTCCCATAGATGGATGAAAAATTTCCGGAACTGATCAAATCCGGCACAGAATCACTGTTTTGCTCAAAACGATTTTGAATCTGTAGATTGGATAATGAAGTGATCCAGTCAATATGGATATTCGTTCTGTTTTCCAATTCCTGAAAAAAAGAAGTATTATTCAGATCTCCGTCACACAGTTCTGAAAGTTCAGAATCAATGGTATTCAAAAAAGAAAAACTCTGTCTGACTTCTGTAACCGGAAGAGAAGCATTTGTTTGTGTCCTGGAAGAAAAAGCGTATCGGACAAGAAAAATGCACAGACAGAAAACAATACAGATCAGTACCGGGAAATAGTGATTCCTATATTTGTGTTTCATAATTTCCTCCAGATAATAAGCTTTATTTTTAGTTTACTGTGTTAGAAGTAAAAAGTAAATACTCAGGAAAAAAATCATCGGCAAAAAGGAAAGAATCATAAAATTCCTTGCAAAACAAAAAGACAGACATTATATTAAAAGAAATGAGAAGAAATCTTTTTGTAAAGAGCAGGAGATAAAAACTTATGAAAACAGGAAAATCACTTACTTTTCGTTCTATTATGATTTCTTATCTGGTATTATGCCTGGTTATGCTCACAGTTACGATCATCGGTTACAGCAGTTCGATCTTTTATGTGCAGAAAGAAATACGCAATTCAGCTGCATTGCGTATGAAAGAAGTTGTGGGGAAGATTGAAAATAATATTCGGCTGTCATATCAGTTATGTGATACGCTTGCCGTCAGTGGTGATCTGGATGATATTGCATCGATAGAAGGAAATTTTTCACCACAGCAGATTTTAGCTTCCATGAAGCTGAAAAATACAATGTCAGAATTGAATGTACAGAACAATCTTTGTCAGAATCTGCATATCTATTTTCTGAAGAGCGATTCTGTTCTTTCTTCCAATTCGCAGCGTCGGGAAGGAAAAGAGGATATCAGCTTTTTCTGCCGACAGTATGGCATCACTGCACAGGATTTTTATTGTTGGATGACAGAAGAAAATCAAAAATCTTATCAGGTTTTATCAGATAATCAAATCTGGTTTTTCCGTCCGGTCAATGACATGCAGAATAATCGCATTGCCGTTATTTTCGCAGAGTACAGCGGAACCCGTCTGATCGGCGATCCAGGAGCAGAAAACTGTATATATATTGAAACGCCGGAAAAAGAAAATACTATTTACAGCAGAAAATTAGAAGAAAATCAGAAAAACGGATACATAAAAGTAGAAAAACAGATGAATATGTTTCAATGGAACTGCGATATGTATGTTCCGAATACTTTGTTTTATGGGGAACTGAGACGTTTTGCAATGATTCTGGCAGCAGAACTTCTTATGCTGATCAGCGTGGCGGTTATCGGTTCCTGGTATTTTTCAAAAAAAACTTATGTCCCGGTGGGAAATCTGATCAGGGATAACAAGAAACTTTCGAAAAAAGTCAAAAAGAAAGAAGAGACGCAGGAATGCAGGGAGATGGAAAAATATCTGACGGGTGCGATTAAAGATTTCCCATATGCAAGTCTGAATAAATTATCAGATAAAGAAAAATATATAATGATCCAATTTGCTTTTGATGAAAACGGAGATACGGTTTTTCGGGATCAGGAAAAAAAGGGGAAACCGGAAGAGCTGGAGCATTTTGTGCTTGAAAATATTTTGAAAGAGCAGATTTTTGAAAAATATCACGGAGTTCTTTTACAGCCGGAAAAGGATTTTGTGGCAGTTGTCAATCTTTCGGAACCGGAACATGATGAAAAAGAAATCCGCAGTCTGCTGAAGACGGTAGAACAGTTTTACAGCCAGACGTTTCATATTTCTGCCTGTATCATGGTCGGAGAATGTCAGAGTGACTATAAAAAGATGAAAGAAGCGTATCATCTTCTGGAAGAGAGTATGCAGTATCTGGAGTTCTGGAGTACGAGTACACCTGCCGGAGTCTATGTATATGGTGAGATGATGGATGCAGATGAAGACAGTCATTCCTCGGTCTACATGACAGGCAGCAGAAGACTTCTGAATTGCCTGGAGAGTGAAGATTTTGAAGGGGCATACCGGGAGCTTAACCAGATTTACCAGAGTGCATTTTCCAGAAACCAGAAGGAGCTGAGGATTAATCGTTATCGTATGTATGGTCTGATCGGAACCCTGATCACGACACTTGATATCAGTGCAAATGAAGAAGACAGAGCTTATTATCAGTCGCTGAATTATGAAGAGCGTCTGTTTCGTATCCAGTCGATCCATGATCTGCTGTCAGAAAGCAGGGCAATTTTTGAGGCGATCATTCAGCACAGACAGAATAAATCTGCAGAACGAGAACCGGAGTGGATGGAAGAAATGCAGGAATATATTCAGGGGCATTATCAGGACTGCAATATGAATGTGACCAGTCTGGCACAGGAATTTGGCATCAGTGTACCACACGTAAGCCGCAGCTTTAAAAACTTCCGTGATTATGGCGTACTGGAGTACATTCATAAAGTAAGGCTGGAACATGCAAAGGATATGTTAAAAAATGATGTACGCATCAAAAATATAGCACTTGACGTAGGTTATACCGATGCACAGGCATTTACAAGAGCCTTTAAACGCTATGAAGGAATTACTCCATCGCAGTATAAAGAGCTGATATCAAAAAATGAAGCGTAAAATCAAAAACTGCTTCTTTAAAAAACATATTGTTTTTCCTATACTGATGGCACAAGCAAAGCACCGGATAAATAAGGTGTTTCCAGAAAAAGGAGGAAAAACAAAGTATGAAAAAAGCAACAAGAAGTATTTTGAGTGCCGCTGTTGCTGTCAGTATGGCGGCAACGGCATGCCCGGTATCTTTTGCAGCAACTACTTCCAATGAAGTGACAGCAAGAGAAAAAGCAAATGCAGCACTGGCAAGAGAAGCAGCTGCACAGGGAATGGTTCTTCTGGAAAACAAGAATCATTCTCTTCCGATTAAGACAAAGAAGCTGGCATTGTTCGGAGGCGGAGCTGTACGTACCGTCCGAGGTGGTACCGGTTCCGGTGATCCGTTTAACGGCGGACTTTCCGGCGGCGGTGATGTGAATGTAAACCAGAGTGAGAGATATAATATTAACATTTATAATTCTTTCAAAAAAGCAGGTTACGATATCACGACGGCAAGTATTCTTGAAAAATATGCAGAAGGATACGATGTAGAAAATGCAAAAGCAGCAAGCAATCCGATGGCAACCTTTGCTTATCCGGAACTTACCTTCACGGATGAAGAACTGGCAGCCTCTGCAAAAGATACCAACACTGCTGTTTATGTGATCTCAAGAAATGCCGGTGAAGGTGCCGACCGTGGAATGACCAAAAAGGTTACGGTAAATGAAGTAGGATATGAATTAGGTGACTATGAGTTAAGCGATGTAGAAAAAGAAAATCTGAAAAAGGTAGCCTCTGCTTTTGAAAATACCATTGTTGTACTGAATGTAGGCGGTGTCATCGACACGAAATTCTTCGAGGAAACAGAAGGCCTGGATTCTCTGCTTTTGATGGGACAGGCTGGTCAGGAAGGCGGAAATGCACTGCTTGATGTAGTAAGAGGAACCGTTACACCTTCCGGAAAACTGACAGATACCTGGGCAGAAAATTATTCAGACTATCCTGCATCTGCCACGTTCGCAAAAGCAGACGGGAATAGTATGAAGGAATGGTACAAGGAAGGAATTTATGTAGGATACCGCTATTTTGATACGTTTGGCATCAAGCCGGCATATGAATTTGGTTACGGTCTTTCCTATACAAATTTTGATATCAATGTAAAGAATGTATCGGTAAATGAAGATAAGGTGACGGTAAAAGCAGAAGTTACAAACACCGGAAAAACTTACAGTGGAAAAGAAGTAGTACAGGTTTATTTCTCCGCACCAGACTCAAAAGATGCAGAAAAAGAATATCAGCAGCTGGCTGCTTATGGAAAAACCGATGAACTGGCGCCGGGTGAAAGTCAGGTACTGACACTGACTTATGATACCGATGAGATGGCTTATTATAGTAAAGAAAAGGCATCTTACATACTTGACCCGGGAACCTACTATGTGCGTGTGGGTGATTCTTCCAGAAATACAAAAGTAGCGGCAGCGATCAAACTGAATCAGAGTGCAGTGGCAGAAGTTCTGTCCAATCAGATGGAAGTTCCGGAAAGCGAAAATCTGACCGAGTGGAGCAAGGCAGGAAAAACACCATATACTTATGCGACAGAGCAGCAGGAAATGGCAGAAGCCCCGGTATTTACACTGGATGCATCCAAAGTAAAAACAGAAAATAATGTTTCTGAATATAAAGATGAAAAAGTTACTACTTATACAACAGATCCAGACTATAAGGCAGTTCAGGATTACGAAGAAGTAGAAGTTGTTACAGACAAAAAAGGTGCTACTTTAAAAGATGTTGTGGATAACAAAGTAACCATGGGCGAATTTGTGGCACAGATGAGTCTGGAAGAACTGGCGAAGCTGAACTGTGGAAGCGGCTGGGGAGTAGCAAATGAAAATACTCCGATCGTTGGCTCCAACTCAGCAACCGTACCGGGAGCAGCAGGAGAAACGCTGACTTATGATCAGTATGGTATTCCGAGTATCGTTTTAGCAGATGGTCCTGGTGGTATTCGTGTAAAACAGAAATACGAGGCAAAAAATGTAGAAACAGGAGAAACAGCGACTTACTATCAGTACTGTACTGCATGGCCGGTAGATTTTGTTCTGGCACAGAGCTGGGATACGGATCTGCTGAAACGTATCGGTGAAGCATTCGGAAAAGAACTGGCAGAAATGAATATTACAATTCTTCTTGGACCGTCCCTGAATATCCACAGAGATCCTCTTTGCGGACGTAACTTTGAGTATTTCTCAGAAGATCCGGTCATTTCCGGTACGATGGCATCTGCAATCACACTTGGTGTGCAGGAAGAGCCGGGTGTAGGGGCATGCCTGAAACATTTCTCAGCAAATAATCAGGAAACAGACCGTTCCGGAACGGATTCCATTGTAAGCGAAAGAGCACTGAGAGAAATCTACCTGAAAGGTTTTGAAATTGCAGTAAAAGAATCCAAACCAATGTCCATCATGACATCCTACAACCAGATCAATGGCGTTCCGGCGGCAGACTCTTATGATATGAATACCAATATTGCACGCGGTGAATGGGGATTTGAAGGTCTGATCATGACCGACTGGAACGGCGGTGTATCTCACCCGTCCACATCCATGCATGCAGGAAATGACCTGATCATGCCGGGCGGAGCATCCAAAGCAAACGAAATTATCACAGGTGCGGAAGATGTAAAACCGACCTTTGAAGCAAACGGACAGATTGGTTTGAAAGATGAACTGATGTATATGTTCAGTTATAAATCAGCAGCATGGGGCGATTTTGAAGTTTCAGCGGATGGAACACAGACAGCGGAAGCAAAACTGGGAGATGACTACACAGCAAGTGTAGGTGAGGATGGAAAGATCCTTGTAAACGGACAGGAAATTTACAGAGAGTATCAGGCAAATTTCTGGGCTGGAACAGGAAACTATAAAACACCGGTTACGACAGATGTGGCATCTGTAAGCGAAGATGGAAAAACCATTGTTTATAAAGGTACTTACAAAGAAAACAACAATATTTGCCTTGGTGATGTGCAGAAGAGTGCGATCAACAACCTGAAAGTCATTATGCAGTCAAGAGATATGGCAAGAATTTACGGCACAACAACAAGATCTTACACAGCACTTTGCGGTGATCTGACAAATTATCAGACAGTAAATAAATCAGAGATCACAACAGAACGTACTTTAAAAGAAAATCTGGATCAGGCAAAGAAGGATCTTGAAGAAGCAAAGAAAAATCTGGAAGAACTGCAGAAACAGAATACAGCAAAAGATGCAGAGATTGCAAAAGCAAAAGCAGAAGTAGAAGCGGCAAAAAAAGATCTTCAGGCAGCAAAAACAGCAGCAAAGAAAGCAGCTGTGAAATCTGTAAAGAGTAAAAAATCCGGAAAAGCAATCGTTACCGTTAAAAAAGTAGCTGGTGCAGAAGGATATCAGGTGCAGTATTCCCTGAAAAAATCCATGAAGAGTGCGAAAAATGTAAAAATCAAAAAGAACAGCATAACAATCAAAAGACTGAAAAAAGGAAAAACCTATTATGTAAGAGTAAGGGCTTTCAGTAAAGACTCCAATGGCAAACAGATCTGTACTGCATGGAGTACTGCAAAAAAAGTAACCATCAAAAAATAATAAAAATCTCTTTTCATCATTCCTATATAAATACGAAATATCCCACAGATTTTTCTGTGGGATATTCTGCATAATTGAAATAAATTATCTGAAGCAGGCCAGAGGCATTCTTGAATCTTATATGATGCCGGTTGAAACAAGAAACAGGATCAACATCACAACCGGTACAACATAGCGGATCATAAAACAATATAGTTTTGCACGTCTGAAATGTTCGCCATTTCGTTCTACTTCATCAATGATCAGCTTAGGCCCTACAACCCAGCCGATCAGAATACTGGTCAGCAGTGAGATGAATGGCATCAGGAAGCTGTTGCTTATGTAATCCATGATATCCAGAAGCTGTGCGACAGTTCCATTTGGAAGTTTTACTTCAAAATAAAAGACATTGTAGCCGAGGCAGATCAGCACTGCCGTAACCAGGGAATAAATTCCGATAATGGCACACATTTTCTGACGGGACTTGTGAAAAATCTCCATGCAGTTTGCGACCAGAGTTTCCATAACCGATACACAGGAAGTCAGGGCTGCAAAACCCATCATCAGGAAGAAGGCAATGGCAACGATTCTGCCGATCGCACCCATGGATGCAAATACTTTTGGCAGAGAAATAAAGATCAGGCTTGGACCGGAAGCCATTCCGTCTGTTCCAAGAAATACAAATACAGCCGGTATGATCATCATTCCTGCAAGAAATGCCACGCCGGTATCAAAGATTTCAATCTGATTGATTGATTTATTCAGATCGACATCATCTTTCACATAAGAGCCATAAGTAACCATGATTCCCATCGAAACACTCAGGGAGAAAAATAACTGGCCCATCGCATCAAGAAGCACACCCAGAAAACGTTTTACGGTCAGCGAACTGAAATCCGGATATAAATAAACTTTAAGTCCCTGCAGTCCGGTGCGGACCGTTCCGTTTGCATCGGTATACGAAAGCGTCAGAGAAAAAATCGCAATGCCAAGGATCAGCAGGATCAGTCCCGGCATAATAAAACGTGAAAATTTTTCAATGCCCTTTTCCACACCACGGTATACAACCCAGGCAGTCAGAGCCAGAAACAGCAGCATGAATACGATCGGCGAAACCTTTGAAGTGATAAAGGATGTAAAATAACTGTCCTGTGACAATATCGAACCATCTGAGACAACATAGGTGCAGAAATATTTTGTGATCCATCCGCCGATAACGGAATAGTAAGTCATGATCAATGCCGGAACAAGAAAAGTCAGATATCCGAGAAATTTCCATTTTGAATTTAAAGTTGCAAATGCTTTCAGTGCATTTTGTTTTGTGTGACGGCCGATGGCGATGTCAGTGGTCAGCAATACAAATCCAAAAGACAGCACCAGTGCAAGATAAACGATCAGAAACAGACCGCCGCCATCCTTTGCACATAAATAGGGAAAACGCCAGATATTCCCCACACCGACAGCACTGCCGGCAGCGGCGAGGACGAATCCGATCGAACCACTGAAGTTACTCTTTTTTTCTTTCATTTCATTCTTTACCTCGATTTACTTTTTGTTTGAACGCAGAGAAGCATTCCCCCACTTCAAGTGTGCAGAGCAATAAGCGGTGGGTGAGGGGGATGCTTATGTCAGTGGGAGTTGAAAGCTCCCACTGACAGATCGCGAAGCGACTGCGTTCTACACTCCGTTCCGGTCGGCACAAAGCCATTGTCCACTGGACAATATGTGCCCTCGCGGAGCGTTATGCAGCACATGATATATTTTTCTGCACACTTCTGTAATTGGCAGGATGTTTGTGTCAGATTTTCCTGTATTATTTTAAGAAAATATGTCGGCAAAATCAAACATACAGAATTTCCTGTAAAGAAATTTTTAGAGAAAAAGTTTCTTTACATATTACAATTTGAAGTAAAAACAGATATAATAGGAAGAAGTGTATAAAACAGATCCGAAATATATATTTTTACGAAACAAATATAAAGATATGCAGACGAATAAAGATATGAAGCCGAATAAAGATATGCAGACGAAAATAGGATAAAATTCAAGAAACATATCCTGTTTTAAAAAAAATCAGCTAATGAAAGGAAAAGGAAATGAGCAGCATAAATACACACGTCGGAAAAATGATCCGAAAATATCGAAAAGCAGCAAATCTGACACTGCAGCAGCTGGCAGATGCAATCCATAAAAGCCGCGCCACGATCTGCAAATATGAAAATGGTGATATTTCAATGGATATTGAAACTTTATACGAAATCAGCCAGGTTTTGCAGGTTTCCGTCCCTCAGCTGACAGACCTAGAGACAGTACCGACAGAAATCGATCATCTGTCTGCATATGCGGTCCGGAAAAGTCCGTTTTTCCAGGCAAAGACGTTATATTTTTATTTTTATGACGGCCGCTATAACCGTATGAAAGATGGTGTGATCAATATCCACGAAAAAGAAGAGAATGGCAGTTACCGTGCGACGCTTTCTATCTGTTCCGTATCCGGGAATGGAAGAAGCAGTGAGAGTTATTATAATGGAAGCGTTTTGTACAGTGATATGCTGATCCGATTTTCCTTTGTCAATCAGTACAACCCACTGGAAGAAGATCTGCTTTATATTTTCAATCCGCTGGAGTTTCGAACACATACCGATGGGCTGCTTTGCGGTATCTCCAGTGCAGATCTGATGCCATGTGCATTCAAATGCCTGGTGGCACTGGAAAAACAGGAATTGAATGAAGAACTGCGGAAGCATCTGCTCTTTACCAAAACGGAGCTGCAGAGGTGGAAAAAACAGAATATGCTGCTGATTGATAATTATGAGATGGGAAGCAGGCAGGTATAATGTGGCGAATAAGAAGTTGTCGGTGGTTTCCTGGCAGGTGTAAGGAGTTGAAATGCCGGGTGTTTTATCAGGATGCTGTCTGCAAAAAGCCAGAACCCGTGA
>OGGG01001818.1_pt1 | contig 15237 bp, 11 predicted proteins | sample 1571201 | NCBI WGS metagenome assembly OGGG01 (sample SAMEA2581946, study PRJEB24529) | metagenome | biome: Human gut stool | place: China | collected 2011 | reverse complement strand
AGAATCTGTACAAATGGGACATCCTGAAAATGTAATGCCTTTCTGTTTGCGGGATTATAAGCTAGTTGATGATAAAGGCACTGTATTTTATGAGTGTACTGAGAATTATCATACGATAAACGACATTAAATTAGGCACTCCCTTAGTAACTAACAGCATTAAGTTAAAAATGGAACGACCAATGCAGAATGTCCCGGCGTCAATCTTTCAGATTATAATTGAGTAGTATAAAGTGATATAAATATTGTATAAACCATTATTTTAATAGCATGAAAAAAAATTTTTATTTATGGATTTTACTGATTTTTGTTCTAGGAGTTGTGCTTCAAGGCACTTACGCTCAGCATGGGGCGATAACAGGATTTGTGAAAGATGTAAATGGAGAACCGATTATCGGTGCCAGCGTAAAGGTACAAGGTACAACTATGGGTACAATTACGGATTTAGATGGGAAGTTCACGGTAAATGCATCTTCAAACGCAACTTTACAAGTATCTTACATTGGCTATGTAACTGAAAAGATTAAAGTGGGTAACCGTTCAGGATTGACTATAACCTTGAAAGAAGATTCGCATTTGATGGATGAGGTGGTAGTAGTAGGTTACGGCACTCAAAAGAAAGTAAATCTTACAGGTTCTGTTGAAGCGGTTAGCGGTAAGGATTTGGCTAAACGCCCTGTCATGAATACAATGTCTGCACTTCAGGGAATGGCATCAGGCGTGACAGTGACCTCAACTTCCAATAACAGTAATCCATTGGTTTTAATTGATGGCGTTGCCAGTTCGGTAAATGCTGTCAATCCTCAGGATATCGAGAGTATCTCCATATTGAAAGATGCGTCCTCAGCCGCAATCTATGGATCGCGTGCCGCAAACGGAGTTGTGTTGATCACAACCAAACGTGCGCAGGATGGTGATTTTAAGATTAGCTTTAGCAGCAATGTTGGGTTACAAAAGATGACAGAGAGTCCTAAATTCTTAGGTTCCATCGATTTTATGGAACTGTACGACTTGGCCAATTCCAATGATACACGTAACATGAATACTGGCACTGCAGGTGGAGTGATTTATGGCGAGGATTATATTGCAAACTATAAGGCAAAGATGGATCTAGATCCTTATAACTATCCTAATACCGACTGGAATGCTATTACTTATAAAGAACCGGCTATCCAGCACATGCACAACTTAACTTTGAGTGGAGGAACTGCTAAACTCAAGGCGTTGGCTTCTTTAAATTATACAGATCAAGAGGGCATATTCCCTGATACGTATATGAAGCGGTATAGTGTACGTGTCAATACCGATTACAAATTTAACGAAAAACTTTCTGCCGGAATTGATATTTCGGGACGCCATAACGTAGTATCTGAACCAGGCTCGAATGTGTCATCGATTATAGGTGCAGTTCGCCGCACTGCGCCTATTTACCCTTGGGTTACACCAAATGGTAATCCCGCCTATGTACAGATTGGAGCCAATACGTGGGCTATGTCACAAGAAAAGCTGAAAGGTTATAATAGAAATTGGTATCAAGAGGCGGTTGTGAATATGAAAGCATCTTACACTCCTATCAAAGAACTCCGCTTGGATATTTCGTATTCTCCAAAGTTTAATTTTCAAACGAATAAAGTTTTTAATAATATAATTAATTATTATGATGTAGATGATAATTTGGTGTCGACAGTGCAGAAAAGAGCAGTGGTGCTAAGAAAGAACTATACTTTCAATGATGACTTTAAATTCTTGATTTCGTTTGATAAAAATTTAGACAAGCATGGTTTAAAACTTTTGGCAGGTTTCCAACAAAACACCTATTATGGAGAGAACTTGTATGGACGCAGAGAGGGAAGCGACTTTAGCTATGAGCAAATAGCTTCGTTCCCTGTGGTGAATCAGTCTACAGACGGAAGCGCCTCAGAGATGGCCTTACAGTCTTTCTTCGGACGCTTGAACTATGATTATGCTGGAAAATATCTGTTTGAAGCGAATGTTCGCTATGATGGGTCTTCACGCTTTGCCAAAGGAAATCGATGGGGACTGTTCCCTTCTTTCTCAGCAGGCTGGCGTATTAGCGAAGAGAACTTCCTGAAAAATGTCGAGTGGTTAAGTAACGCTAAATTAAGAGCTTCGTGGGGACAGCTCGGAAATCAGGAGGTAGGAAGTTATTATCCGTTTTCTACGGATATAAATTTGGCTGAGCCGGTTGTATTCAACGGCAGCGTCACTCAAGGATATGCTGCAAGAGATTATGCGTTCAAAGATATCTCCTGGGAATCGACAACCATGATTGATGTGGGTGTTGACTTAGGCTTTTTTAATAACAAATTAAACTTTACGTTTGATTATTATATAAGGAACACATGGGATATTTTGATGAATTTGGATATTCCATCGTTTATGGGTTATAATAATTCACCATTAAGAAATGCTGGAGAAGTCGAGAATAGAGGATGGGAGCTTAGCCTAGCTTTCAATGACCGTATAGGCTCTTTCTCTTATCGTGTGTCAGCCAATCTCTCGGATGTGAAGAATGAAATAAAGGATATGAAAGGTATCGTGAATAATTTTGATGACCTATATACCAATCGTGCGGGTTATTCTATCAATTCTATTTGGGGGTTGGAGGCCGATGGCTTGTTTGCCTCATTCAGCGATGCTCAGACTTATCCGATAACGCAGTTTGGAAAATTGCAAGGAGGAGATATCAAATATAAAGACCAGCCGACCATTGACACCGATGGTGACGGAAAACCTGATTCAGGTGATGGGCAGATTACATCAGAAGATTATGTGGTGATAGGTAATACCATACCCAGATATACTTATAGCTTTAACCTGGCAGCTGAATATAAAAACTTCGATGTGGAGCTGTTTTTTCAGGGCGTAGGCAAGCGAGATGGTTATTTACGTGGAGACCTTGCTTGGGCTTTTAATAATGGAGCCAAGGTACAACAATGGCAAAAAGACAATATGTGGAAAGAGGGCGAGACGGATTCTAAATATCCACGCATGTTTATTTCCAGTGCTAACAATATCAAGCCCTCTACTTATTGGTTGCAAGATGCTTCTTATCTTCGCCTAAAGAATGTACAGATTGGTTATACAGTTCCAAAAGAAGTTCTTAGCCATACATTCCTTGACGGTGTACGTGTTTATTTCTCAGCTCAGAACCTGTTTACTTTCGATAAAATGACGGAAGGGTATGACCCGGAACAGCATCCTACAAAAGCACAGAATTCAGTGCCTCTGCTGAAAACGTATTCTTTTGGTATTAATGTCAATTTCTAATTTTAGTACATGATAATATGAAATATATAGTTTTTTTTGTTTACGCATCGTTGCTTCTCACGCTTGGAAGCTGTGATGTCTTGGATAAATATCCTTTGGATAAACCCAATCAAGACTCTTTCTGGAATAATGCTAGCGAAATTAATGGAGGAGTAGTAGCATGTTATCGATTCTTGATTGCTCAGCCTGGTGCAGATTATTTATTCCCGGTTGCTCCCGATTTAATGACTGACATTGGTTTCCCTCGCCAAGAAAGTGATTGGAAAAAGGTGGCGCAAGGTCAAGATTTGGCATTATGCTTACCAAGGAGTTGGCCGTTGTAATTTAATGCTGGAGACCATCGAAAAAAAATCAGCGGTGCTGACTTCTGAACAGTATAAGCAGTATAAAGGCGAATGCCTTTTCCTTAGGGGATTCTATTATTCTCGCTTAATCAATTTCTTCGGTGATGTTCCCTTGATATTGAAACCGATAGAATCGGATGCTGAAGCCTCAGGATATGTGCGTGAATCAAAGGAAGTGGTGCTGCAACAAATTTTAAAGGATTTTACAGATGCCGCTAGTCTGCTTGAGAAACAGTATACCGACCCTCTAAGTCAGGGTCGTGCCACCAAGGGGACAGCCAATGCTTATAAGGCTCGTATCGCTCTTTACAACCAGAAGTGGGACGTTGCAGCAGAAGCCGCTCAAGCGGTCATGTCATCAGGCGTGTATGAACTCTATCCTAAATATGGGGATTTGTTCTTAGTGTCCGGATTGACAGATGCTAACAATAACGAAATCATCTTGAAAGCGGAATTTAGCGCCGAAATACCTTTGTATCATAAGCTGCCGCTTCATATGCATTCTCGTAATTTGAATGGCTATTCTACGATGGTACCAACACAAAATCTGATAGATTCATATCATTGTATTGACGGAAAGAATATAGCAGAATCACCCATGTTTGATAAGAAGAGACCTTTTGAAAACAGAGATCCGCGTTTGCGCTTGGGATTTGTGGTTCCAGGGGATAGATATGGGGATTGCGTTTTTGAGTCGCACATGGATAGCACATTCTGTTGGAACTATGCAGAAAATGTAATGGTGAGTAATCGGGATTGTTATTCATCAAGTCCGTATACTTCTTACACGGGTTATTGCTCTAGAAAATTCAGCGACCCTTCGTATGCCGACAAAAACGAAAAAGGAGATTACCCTCTGATTCTTTGTCGTTATGCTGAAGTCCTTTTGACTTATGCTGAGGCGAAAATAGAAGCGAATGAGATTGACAGAAGTGTTGTTGACGCTCTGAATGAAGTCCGTAATGGACGTAATGATGTGAAAATGCCTTCGTTGTCGTTATCTGATTTGTCAGAACAATCAAAAGCACGGGTGATTGTTCGGCATGAGCGTAAGGTGGAATTGGCATTTGAAGGATTCCGTTATTTGGATCTTCGCCGTTGGGATGGCTTCTGGAAATACGCCAATCGCCCGGTGATGGGGCGTCCTTTTAAAGGTAAATTTGAGGATTGGCCTAATGTGACATTTGACGAGAACGATGAACCAGTCTATGACTACGATGCTTACAAGCCACACCCATCTTCTGATTATCGTTTGGTGGAAAACCGTACATTTGTACAGCAAAAGCATGAGCTGTGGCCAATACCACAACGAGAAAGGAATGTGAGCCCCCAGCTGACACAGAATCCGGGATTCTAACCATTTCTTTCGAAAGATAAATAATGGATAAAAAAAATAACATCTAATATAATTGGTCATATAATGAAAAAAAATATATATAATCGGTGGCTATGCTTCGTGGCATGTGTATTGTTGACCGTCATTTTTTTGTCTTGCAGTGAGAATGAAGGTAATTTTCCCATTATAACTCCTACATATGAGGTTGACAGAAGCAATATGTTTGGCGTTCAGGAGCAACCTCAGTTGGGCGGTACCATTGGTGGACGGCCAGACAACGGAGTGACCCCCCAATTAGTCGCTGACATGAGTGGTGCTTTAGGAGCTAAGTCTTTCCGAATGACAGTATATCTGTCGTGGGTATTTGAGCATGATGATGATGGAAATTTGGTTTTTAAGGAAGACAATCTGCAGAGATTCAAGAATTTTGAAGCTCAACTAAGAGAAAAGGGGATAAGGAATATCATGCTCTGCAACCCAGCCTATATGTATCCTTTTGGATATGCACGTTCGCATTGGAAAGCGGTTCCTAAACCGGGAACAGAGCTTTACATAAAATTTCTGCGACAAATAGAAGACAGTTATAAAAAGTTGGCTGAGGCTTTCCCTGATGTAACTCAGTTTGAAGTGGGAAATGAGCTGAATGCTCCGAATGGAATTAACCTTTGCAAGGAGGGTTTTAAGGGTGGAGCTACGGCTGAGGAAAATGCTCCTTTCATATTCTCGACCAATGAGCAAGCGTTGGTGACGGCTGATATCTGCTATTATGCGAATAGGGGTGTGAAAGCGGCTAATCCAGATGCAAAAGTAGTCTCTCCTGGTCTCTATATGGTTGATACCCAAGAAACAAAATCTTATTTAAATGACATATATGAGCATATTTTATCTGGAAAACTACCTTCAACCAGCGTGGAGAATGGTAACCGGGAACTGCCTGCTGACACAGATCCGAGCCATTACTTCGAATATTTAAACTGGCATCCTTATATTCATGAGGGGCATACCTTGTCTTGGTTGGCTATGAACGAATCATTGTATCAGATAGCTGTTGACCATGGTGATGCCGGCAGAAAGATAATAATTTCAGAATTTGGCTATTTTGATAGTTATCTGGAGCGAAGAGAAGAACTGATAGCAGATGTTTGTGTACCGGCTATTTTGGCTTTGACAGAACGTCTTCAGACGATAGAGTCGGTATATTTCTTCAGAATGTTTAACTGGACATCTGCAGGAAATGATGTGGCGGTTGCTGAACAGACGTATGGCATCTTTGACTCGCCTGTGCAGCCACTAGGAGTCCGCCCCAAACCTGTTGCCGTAAGCTTGTTTTTTCATTTTAATGGCGTGGAAGCTGATCCTACTCCATTGTATGAATATATGAAATAAACGATGTATCATTTTTAAATAAAAAAATATGAAACAATATATATCATTCCTATTATTGATGTTTACGGGAGTAGCATTTTGGTCTTGTAAGGAAGATGTAGTACGTCCCGCACTTGTGACATCTGAGATTGAATTATCTGTCCCTAAAAATGAAGTGTCAATAGATTTGGATAAGGTTCGCCAGATTACTTTTGCGTGGCAGGAAGCTTTTTTAGTAGACGATTATAATTTGCTTTTAAGTAATAGCGAGGATATGTCGAATCCTGTTATTGTTGAAGTGAGAAGAACTCCTCATTTGATTTCTTCTTCAGACATGAATGATATTGCGGCAAAATTGGGAATCAAATCGGGTTATGCCGGTAATGTTTATTGGACGGTGCAATCAAGAAAATCGTCTCAGCCTTCATCTGCTGAAATTCGCTCCTTGAACGTAACTCGGTTAATGGCACAGCCTTTGACTCCGGCAAAAGACATAACTTTAGAACTGGACTATGAATCTATGGACACGGAAGTGAAATTCTCATGGGAGCCTATGCCGGATACAGAATCCTATCAGTTGCTGGTCAGTGCAAATGCAGATTTGTCTGATCCATTAATTGATATGGCAGTGGAAAATACTTATACGAATTTAACTTATAATCAGTTGCAAGATATAGTGGAGAATGAGGCCGCAGGATTAAAACGATATAAGGCTAACACTCTTTATTGGAATGTGAAAGTGGGTGACCGCTTGATGGCAAATTCGGCTTGGAAATTTAAACTGTATGGGACGAAAATATTTACAGATGTCCGTGGAGATGAGTCTATAACATACAAGGTGTCTATCATACCAAATGGAGAATCTGAGGTAGTTTGGTTGGCAGAGAATCTCCGAACCAAAAGGATGAATACAGGTGAGCCGCTAGTTTGTAAAGGTCAAGAAGATCCTACAACTCAGTGCATACCGGCTGATGAAGCCATGGTAAATGCTTCTACTCCTCTTCCAGAAATTATCAGAGAAGTAGCCGGAATGTATTATCGAATCAAGTTGATAGGTGACAACTCTTCGAAAGTGACATGGCCGAGCTTATTGGCACCTAAAGGATGGCGTGTACCGGAATTGAAAGATTTTGAGAATTTAGCAAAAGCTTCTTTGGAAGTTTGTAATTATTTGGAAGTCCTGAGATATCCAGAAGCTTATTCTTCCTTGCAAATGGGTGATAAAAAGCTGAATAAGGATTTGATGAACTATTGGGGTATGAACATGGCACCGTGCGGAACAAATAGAGGCGGATATAAGTATATTCAAGATTTGGTGTATCCTAATAATGGACACATGGTTTATGCCATCAATAGTGTGTCTCAATTTGCAACGTTAGAAATCGCAGCTGCTACAGCGAAAGGAGGAGCAAGAGCCATTAATTTGGGTAATAATGCTCCGATAGTAGTTCGTTTGATATATGCTGGCGATGATAATTGATTGTTTGTAAAAAATAATAAATAGAATGATTAAGCACTTTAAGATAATATTAAGCATACTTGTCTGTGCAGCAGCTGGTTGTATGACTTCTATGCCGATATACGCACAAGAGAGCTTATCGCTGTCGAACGGAAAAATTAATATTGCATGGGAAAAATATAATGGAAAATGGGTAATTACATTGTTTGAAGGAAAAACTCCCGAAGGATATAAGGCTCTAGGCCTTCCTTCGGGAAAATACGGTTTTCTTTATGATAATGTAAAACCTACCATAAAGCCCTTGTATATCGTTGAGAAGGGGGATACATTAGACTTCCCTGAACAAACATTCAAGTGCGTAAAGCCTGATTTCTTGAGATCCATCTCTGCGGTTCCGATGAATCAGTGCGGGAAATATTCTTCATTTTTCCCGAATAGGGGATGGAAAGAGGGTAAAGCGGTTATGTTCGAACATCTTACGGAATATGGAGTGCACACAGCGAAATGGGAGCTTGATAAAGCATATTGTTCAGATATCAATGTAGAAATAGCTTTGACTGCGAGTAAGGATGGATATTATTCGCTCTCTAGCCCAACCATAACTGCTTTGGAAGAAGATGAACTTGGATGGGGGATTGTACCGGGCTTCTATCAGGGAAATCAACTACAAAATTCATTCCCTTTATCTTATGCTTATGCCGTGAAAGTACCATTACTACGATGGCTTCTATCTTGAGTAATAAGTCTGGCATGACAATGGCTGTAATTCCAGAGCCTGGGCAAGACAGAAATCCTTATGAAAAAGATCAGGTGACCCATGTAAAGTCTTGGAATATTGCGTTATCTCATATGAACAGGGAGCGGCAGCTGACTCCCATGGCCTATCATCCCGTACTGGGAGAAAATGGCTCTTATCTTAAGAAAGGAGAAACGGTAAAATTTAGATTCCGCATAACCCTCCAGAATTCAGACTGGTATACGGTATATAAGCATGCGGTGTATGATATTTATCATTTAGACTATTCTTATCAGCTAAAAGAGAACAAACGTTCACTGACAGAACGCTTGATAAAGTTGTATGATTATGTAATGGATGATAAGACGGCTTTATGGAATGAAGAAACGTATAAAGGGCAGAAAATCATTGCTCAGTCCTATATGGCAGATGTTTCTGGAGCCGATAAGGATGCCATGAAGAACTCTGATATTGGAGCTGTGTGGATGTTGGCAAAACTGACGCAGGATTCATTGATGAAAAAGACTCGTATTCCGGGCATCAGAAATTTCAAGATTCTGCAGCAGGCTCGTGAAGGATTTTTCAAGGGGGCTGTAGAGGGACAATATTATCTGGCTAATTCAAAAAAATTCACGGAAGAATGGGGAAGCCATTTCGAGCCTGTAGCAATTACTTATTACACAATGGCAGATTTGGGAAACATTCTGCTGTTTGAACCTGATAATAAGGAAATTCTGGAACTCCTTAGAAATGGGGCTGAAAGACTGTTGGACTGGCAACAGCCTGATGGCAGTTGGGCGGTTGCATACGATCGTGTGACACATAAACCGATTTATACTGATTTGACTGATTTTCGTCCTACTTTTTATGGGTTAATCATTGCATATAGAGTTTTAGGAGACGAAAAATATCTTGCCGCAGCGGTAAAAGCTGCGGATTGGTTGATAGAGCATTCAATCCAAAAAGGAAACTTTCTAGGTGTATGTGGCGATGTTAGATTTGTGAATGATTTTGCAACGATACAAATAGCTGGTGCTATGCTTGAGTTGTACGAATTAACCTCTGTGCGTAAATATATGGATGCAGCGATTGAAACAGGTAAGATGTACACAACATCTATCTATACCCATCCGATTCCAACCCGGGAGGTGAAATGGTTAAACGGGAAAAAAGTGGAGGATTGGCAACTAAGTCAAGTAGCGTTAAACTTTGAGCACGGAGGTTCAATGGGGTCTGCCGTGAATGCAGGACCGATTTTGCTGACGAGTCATTGTGGTTTTTTTCTGAAATTGTATTCGCTCACAAAAGACAGAATCTTTAGGGATATGGCTCGTCTAGGTGCTATGGGAAGAGATGCTTTTGTGAATGAAGATACTGGGGTGGCCTCTTACTATTGGAATCGTTTTGATCATGGAGCAGGTTTTTTCCCGCATCACGCTTGGTGGCAGATTGGGTGGATTTATGATTATCTGCTGTCAGAGGCGGAGTTGCGGTCAAATGGAAACATATCTTTTCCTAGAGGATTCATGACACCTAAGGTTGGCACTCACAGGACAGCTGGATTTGCACCTGGAACCATAGATGGGAAAAAGGTAAACCTTCTTCTCCGCAAGCGATTAATCAGTTTGGATAATCCAAATGTTGACTATATTACAGCACAAAGCGAAGATGGGAAGTTCCTGTTTGTAGTTTTACTCAATAACCAATCGAAAGAAAACACGTTAACAATGAATGTTGAGATTCCGCAACTGGTTTTTGACAAGAATCTTAGGAATTACACGGAAAAAATAAAGATGAATGCTTTTGGATTTAAGATAATTAAAATTAAACTGTAGGATGGGAAAGAAAAAAATATTGTTGATGTGTCTGGCATTATTGCCAATATTTGTTTATGCGAAAATAGACTTGCCTAGCATTCTCAGTGATAATATGGTATTGCAGCAACAAACAGATGTCAAACTATGGGGAAAAGCAAAACCCAACAACAAAATAAAGATATGCCCCTCATGGGGAAAGGCTGTATACACTGCTCGAACTGATGCTGAAGGCCGTTGGATGGTTAAAGTCTCTACTCCTAAGGCGGGAGGCCCGTATGAGATAAAAATGACTGATGGGGAAGAGTTGACTTTGAAGAATATTCTGATTGGTGAAGTCTGGTTCTGTTCCGGCCAGTCAAATATAGAAATGCCTGTTCGGGGGTTTGAGTTTGAATTCGTAGAAGGGGCTAACGATTTGATATCAATGGCTAGTGAGTCGACTCCTATCCGAATGTTTTCTTCTGATTGCAAAGGGAAAAGTTGGTTCAGGCAATACAGTAAAGTGCCGCTTGATGATTGTAAAGGGGAATGGCTTATGAATACGTCTAAGAATGTGGTCTCGATGAGCGCAGTATCATATTGTTTTGCGAAGTATTTACAGCAGGCTCTAAATGTACCTATAGGCATTGTAGTGTCGTCATGGGGAGGCTCTTCTATCGAAGCTTGGATGAGCGAAGAAGTGGCTCGTCCATTTGGCGTGGATTTGTCTCATCTAAAAGAAGATGCTAAGATAACTAAGCCTATCCAACAAAAGCCTTGCGTGCTTTTTAACGCAAAGGTGTCTCCTTTGACCAACTATATGGTTAAAGGAATGATTTGGTATCAGGGAGAAAGTGACAGACATAAATTAGGGCAGTATGCCAAGATGCTTCCAGCGATGGTTGCTGATTATCGCAAGCGATGGGGCTTGGATAAAATGCCTTTTTACTACGTGGAAATAGCTCCTTTCTCTTATGGAGATTCTAATGGCCTGTCGGCAGCATATTTTCGTGAGATGCAGCAGCAACTCATGCAGGTAATACCTAACTCAGGCATGGTATCTACGTTAGATATCGGTAGCCGTGATTTCATTCACCCTCCAAAGAAAGCAGAAGTAGGTAAAAGGCTTGCTTATTGGGCTTTGGCGAAGGAATATGGCGTGGAATGTATCGGGTATATGACACCGATTTATAAATGTATGGAGGTAAAAGACGGGAAAGCTTATATCACATTTGACAATGCAGCAGGTAAGGTACATCCGATAAATCAGCCACTTTCTTCATTTGAGGTTGCGGGTCAAGACCGGCGATTCTATCCGGCAGAGGCGATTGTTGACTTGAAGACGAAACAACTTCAAGTCTGGAGCAAGGAGGTGTCAAATCCGGTGGCGGTTCGTTACGCATTTCATAATTATGCGGAAGCATCTCTATATGATTATTATGGTTTGCCTGTGGCACCATTCAGAACAGATAAATGGTAAATATTATGATAATATCAAAGCGAAGTGTAATAATAGCCTTCATCCTGTGCTTTTTTATAAAAGTAAAAGCGCAGGATAAGGTTATAGAACAGAAAGTGGATTCTATATTGAATTTGATGACGTTGGAAGAGAAAATCGGCCAATTGAATCTTTACGCAGGAAGGTTGAATCCTACTGGCCCGATAACGATGCGCGATGATGACGAAGATGCGATACGGAGGGGCGATGTAGGAATGGTATTTAATATTGTAGGTGCTAGGCGTACTCGTGAGATACAGCGTATAGCAGTGGAAGAGTCTCGGCTTAAGATTCCTCTTCTGATTGGGTTTGATGTGGTGCATGGATATCGTACTATTTTTCCGATACCATTGGGTGAGTCGGCTAGTTGGGATTTGGATTTGATGAGACGTACTGCACGTGCTTCTGCTGATGAAGCATCGGCTATGGGAATCCATTGGACTTTCTCGCCAATGGTCGATGTTTGTCGTGACCCCCGTTGGGGGCGTATTATGGAGGGAGGCGGTGAAGATCCTTATCTGAATTCGCTGATAGCTAAAGCTAAAGTAGAAGGTTATCAAGGGAGGGACCTGAAAGAAACGGGGGCATTAATTGCCTGTGCGAAACATTTTGCAGCGTATGGTGCCACGATGGATGGTAGAGACTATAATACGGCTGATATAAGTGACGTGACTCTACGAAATGTTTACTTACCCCCCTTTAAGGCAGCTGTAGAGAGTGGGGTACATTCATTAATGGCCGGTTACCATGAACTAAATGGCACGCCTACTTCGGCCTCCTCTTATCTGATGACTGATATATTGAGAGGAGAGTGGAATTTTGACGGCTTTGTAGTTTCGGATTGGGGATCAATTCGTGAGATTGCCATGCATGGATTTGCTGAAGATCGGAAAGATGCGGCAATGAAGTCTTTCAATGCTGGGTTGGACTTGGATATGGAGTCATCTGCCTATTTGAAACATCTTAAAGAGTTGGTCCTGGAAGGGAAAGTCAGTGTAAAGCAGATTGATAATTCTGTTCGGCGTGTGCTGCGAATAAAGTATGCTGCTGGGGTGATGGATGACCCTTATCGCTATTGCAGCCAAGAACGAGAAGATACAGTTATCTTAAAGAGAGAATATCTAAATCTAGCTCGTGAAGCAGCTTGTAAGTCAATGGTATTGCTTAAAAATATGAATCAACTATTACCTTTGTCTGAGCATTTGAAATCAGTAGCTATCATTGGCCCTCTAAGTGACTCGAAAAAAGACATGCCTGGCAGTTGGTCGAAAAGTTGTGATACCAATGACATGCAGACTTTGATGGAAGCGATGACGGAACGCTATGGTAATAAGATGACAATTAACTATGCAAAAGGATGCGAAGTCGATGGAAATGATTGTTCTGGTTTTGCGGAAGCGTTGAAGGCGGCTGCTAAAAGAGCAGAGAGGCAAACAATGCCCAAACCACTACGAACAAAACAGATATAATACATTTCTTAGTCATATATTCTTCTTTTGTATTTGTTAATAAATAACTAAAATGTTCTAATTTATCATGTGAATCTAATACATATGTCTTATCTATTTCACTAAGTTCAATGGAATCTCCTGGTCGCTTTTTAAAAGAAATTCCTTTTGAATAAACAATAACCTCTTGTGATCCACGTTTGACAACTGCCACATTATTATTCAATATTTGGCTAACTTTCATATAATGACCTCCTTTCTAGAAAAAAAACTCAAACAACATGTCAAAAACATGTTATTTGAGTTCTGCCTGCATTCCAGTAACATACTCTTTTCTTGTAACAGCCTGTTACAAGGTTTTCTTTCTAATCCTAGTATAGAATATCATCTCATCCTTTGTCAAGCGCTTTCACAAATAATAATTTATATATTCACTCAACAAGTTATTTTATCATATAAATTCATGTTTTTTCTTACACAACTTATTGACATTGATTCTGCCTAAAATGTAAAAGGTATTGCTAATAAACAGTATCCTAAGGTTTCGTTATTTATTTGACTTGTTGATTATTTCAAGAAGTCATTCAACAACACTATTCATAATCATTAACATTTAATAATCTGTCATCCTATCACCTAATGTTATACACCATAGAATATGTTTTAAGCAAATATAAATAACAGATAAAATTTGAACTTATAACAACTTTCATGTATAATGAGTAGTGCTAAAAAAGAGGTGAAAAAATGGAACACTCAATTAAAGCAGGACTTATGATTACAAGTGCCTCTGATTATAATATGGAAATATGCCGAGGAGCAAATGAAGCGTGTAAAGAACTGGGAATAGAACTTGTTATCTTTTTTGGTGGTTCAGTTGATCCAAATGTAAAGTTTGTACAATCTTCTGATTATCAAAAAGCAAATGTCTATGCTTTTGCAAATTATTTAGATTTAGATTTTTTAGTTATTCCCGCTTCAAGTATTTGTCGTACGGATCAAAAAACAAGAGAGGCTTTCCAAAATATTTTCATATACCAGTAGTTACTTTAAATTCACAAATAAAAGATTATCCTTTTGTTGTCTATAATAACAAAAAAGCTGTTTATGATGCTGTAAGTTATATGATTGAAAAAAATCATTGTCAACATATTGGAATTATTACTGGTTATGATAGTGGGGTTACTGCAAAGCAAAGACTTGCAGGCTATCAAGAAGCCTTATCAAGTCATGATATGATTTTTGAAGAAAAGTATATTTTATCGACACCTGGTTATAATATTGATTCAGGGAATTTAATGAATAAATGGCTTCAAGAAAATCCTGAATTAGATGGAATTATGTGCGTGACGGATGATATTGCTTATTATTTATATCGTGAATTAGAAAAAATAGGGAAACGTGTAGGTAAAGATATTATGGTGTCTGGTTTTGATGATAAACCAGAATCAACACATATGGTTCCACCGCTTGCTTCTTGTCATGCGGATGCTTCTTTTATTGCTTATTTAGGAATAAAACAAGGCTATGATCTTTATAAAAATGGTTCTACACAAAATCAATATATAGATGCCCATTTTATTCCTCGTCTTTCTGTTGATTGTGAAAACCATGAAGAAACTGAAATTGGTGAATTTATTCTTTTTTGTAGATCTGAAAAAGAAAGTAATGAATATATAGCTCAAGGAATGACACAATATGTTTTTGATAATAAATTGGTTTATAGTTCCAATTATCAAAAAACTGTATGGAGTTTCTTTACTTATTTATTGGATCTTTCGGTAAAAGATTGTACGAAACATTGCGTTTATCAACAAATAGGAGATTATATTAATTTGATTTTTAATGAAGATGATATTCGTTATTTGGATTTAGAAAGACTCTTTTTGTGTCTATCATTTTTAATAAATACTGAAAACTACCTCAACATGGAAGATAAAATAAAACTCCAGTCTTTTAAACAAT